>Ga0206127_1000035_pt1 | contig 149107 bp, 145 predicted proteins | sample Helgoland_Spring_6_FD_148646 | JGI IMG/M metagenome (GOLD analysis project Ga0206127, IMG submission 148646) | Pelagic subsurface seawater microbial communities from Kabeltonne, Helgoland, North Sea - Helgoland_Spring_Bloom_20160419_1 | ecosystem: Environmental > Aquatic > Marine > Epipelagic ...
CATCACGCCGAAACTCGTCTGTGTATCGCTTTGCCATTCCTTATCTCCTTCATAGCAAACATTGCTCGAAAGAGACCGGAACTAAAACGGGGCAAGACCAGGTAAACACATGCAGGGTATTCATCTGCCGGTCCACGACCGCGTGGTCACTGACCCAGCCCCCCATCAACAGATAGGTGCGCAGCAAGGGCGGCATCTGGAGTGTGGCGGATTTTCTATCGGAATCCGCCGGTGCAAGATCCGCGAACCGCAAAACCTCGCGGGCCACTTCGCGCGGGTGCCATGCGGGCGGAGCCAGATGGCGTTCGGCCAGCACCCCGAACGCATCCAGAAACCCGCTCGGATCGGTGCCTTTGAAGGACGTGCAGCCAAACAGCAACCTGATCCCCACCGCATCGACAAAGCGGGTCATGGCGGCCCAGGCGATGCGCACCACATCGGGGTCCGACACATCGGGATGCACGCAAAAACGGCCCAGCTCCATCATCTTGCCGTCAAACAGCGCCAAGCGATCCAGCCCGTAAAACTGTGCGGCATAGCTGTCCTTGATCGCCCGCCCTTCGAATACACCGATACGAAAGCAGCAGGCAAGCCGCCCGGTGTCGCGGTCGCGCACCAGAATATGGCGTTGGTCTGCATCAAAGGAATCGGCATCAAGCGCCGCGTTCAGGCCAAAGGCCCGCGCCCTAAGCGCTTGGGCGACTTCAATATCCTGCGGTAGCCTTGCGGTGGAAACCTCGTAACGCCCCCGGCTCATGGCGAGCATGTCCACATGGGCACCCCCGCCCAAGGTTTTATGCCTTAGCCTGCAATACCGGCGGGGTTGAACCGGCCGATGTTACCCAAAAGCTGGCGGATAAAGGATTTGTCGCTGACCGGCGAACTGGTCACACGGCGGTCAAGTGTGATGACATTGCCCCGCTCCAGACCAAAACGTTCAACATTCTGCACCACCCCGTTGGAGCTGAAGCTGATGGCAACGACTTCGCGCTCGATCACCTTGGGCTCCAGAAAGCCGATCGCCTTGCGGCGCGAGCGTACATAGTAATAGCCCGAATTCTTGAGCAGCCCGGCCGAGGCAGGCACACCCACTGTTGCAGCAACAGTCTCGCGGGTGTCCTTGCCCACGGTAATCTGGTCAAGGTCTTCCTGAAGCGGGATATAGCCATGGTTTTGGTACTGCGGCGTGCAGGCCCCAAGCGTAAGACCAACGCTTACCAGAGCGGCGGTCATCAGTGTCTTTGTGACATGGCGGTTGATACGCATTCTTGCTGCCCTCTTGCCCTTGGGGATCATGGCTTTTATCTCGCATACACCAAGCATGCCCTATGGTTCAAGAAACGAAAGCAAAACATCATGTCTCGCACGCCCCCAACATCTACTGCATTGCGCGTTGCAGATCTGCCCCAAAACGCTGATACCCCTTTTTCCTTGCGCCCTGACGCCGACAGACTGCGCCAGATCGCGGATGAGCTGGGCCTGACAACTTTGCGAAAATTATCCTTCGAGGGAAAGCTGACAGCCCTTGGGAAAACCGATTGGCGTCTCGAAGGCCGTCTTGGGGCGACTGTTGTGCAGCCTTGCGTTGTGACTCTTGAGCCCGTGATGACCCGTATTGACGCCAATATCACGCGGTTGTTCGTCAAAGACTATATAGAGCCCGAAGAACCAGAGGCCGAAATGCCCGAGGATGACGCCAGCGAACGGCTGGGCACCTGGATCGACCCCGCGGTGGTGATGATCGAGGCATTGGCGCTTGAGGTCCCCGAATACCCCCGTGCGGCCGGCGCAGAGCTGGGACAGGCCGTCTATACCGAACCTGGTGCCGCGCCGATGACCGACGAAGATGCGCGGCCCTTTGCAGGCTTGGCGCAGCTGCGCGAAAAACTCGAAGACCCGAAAGACTGAATTGACCGGCGATTGGGGGTAAAACGGGGTTGCATCGGCGAGGTTTCGCAGTATTTTGCGCCCTTCACCCCAATTAAGGTTGGACATCGGATAGGCTTCGGCCTAAACGCACGTCACGCCCAAACCGGGAGTTGATCTGAAACACGGTCGTCTTTGGCTACATGCCGCTGAACGACCCCGAAGGCAAAGGCACCAGATATGGCTGTCCAACAGAATAAAGTATCCAAGTCGCGTCGCAATAACCGTCGTGCACACGATTCGCTGACCGCTGCGAACCCAAACGAATGCAACAACTGTGGTGAACTGAAGCGTCCACACCACATTTGTGCGGCCTGTGGTCACTACGATGACAATCAAGTCATCGCTCAAAACGAAGAGATCGACCTAGACGAAGACGCGGCGTAAGCTGTTATCTTCAACCGCGGTTTAAAAAAGGCTTCGCACCAGATGACGGTTTCGTCCGATCAGCCTATAGCGAACGCTCAGCGTACCCTCATTTCAGTTGATGCGATGGGGGGCGATCAGGGCCCGGCAATTGTTGTTGCCGGGTGCTCTGAGTCTGCGGCTAAGAATCCGAACATCAGCTTTGTGCTGCATGGCCCTGCTGAAACGCTGGAACCTCTGGTTGCCAAGCGCCCCGAACTTGCGGGCCGTTGTACGGTGCGTGATGCCGTTGGCGTTGTGACCATGGATGACAAGCCCAGCAATGTCGTGCGCAATGGCAAAGACACCTCCATGTGGTCTGCCATCGAATCTGTCCGCACCGGCGAGGCATCCGTCGCCGTCAGTTGCGGAAACACCGGCGCATTGATGGCGATATCAATGATCCGGCTGAAAAAATTGCCCGGCGTGAACCGCCCTGCGATTGCCGTGCTTTACCCTTCTACCGGTCCGCAAGGTTTTAATGTCTTGCTGGATGTCGGCGCGGATGTCCGTGCGGATGCCGATGACCTGTTGCGCTTTGCCTTGATGGGCAAATCCTACGCCCGAAACGGCATGGACATCCAACGCCCGCGCATCGGGCTTTTGAATGTCGGCACCGAAGAACACAAAGGCCGCACCGAATTGAAAGAAGCCTTCGAGCTGATTCGTGATGCCGCTGACGCTGCCGAATTCGATTTCGTGGGTTTCGTCGAAGGCGGCGATATCTCGGGCGATGTGGCTGACGTGATCGTGACCGACGGGTTTACCGGCAATATCGCAATCAAGACCGGCGAAGGTACTGCCACATTGATCAGCAAAGGCCTGCGCGAAGCCTTTAAACATTCGATTTGGTCACGCATGGCCGCAGTGCTGGCCTATGGCTCGCTGCGTCGTGTCAGCAAACGTTTTGACCCCCGCCGCGTCAACGGTGGTGTGTTTCTGGGGCTGAACGGCACTGTCGTAAAATCCCATGGCGCTGCCGATGCAACAGGCGTATCCTCGGCAATCAAGCTGGCCGCACGTTTGGCGGACAGTGAATTTACCAACCGGCTTGCGGCACGCGTAGCGACCGCCCCACCGGTGAAAGAGACCGAAGAATGACCATACGATCTGTTGTAATTGGTTCGGGGCATTATCTGCCCAAACGTATTGTCGAAAACGCCGAGTTCGAGGGCAAGATTGACACCGATGACGAATGGATCAGGTCGCGCTCCGGCATCGAGCGGCGGCATTTCGTTAGCGAAGGTGAAACCACCTCGACCATGGCCACCGCTGCTGCGCGCATCGCGCTGGAAGAAGCGGGTAAAACCCCCGCCGACGTTGATGCGATCATTCTGGCGACCTCAACCGCCGATCTGACCTTCCCCTCTGCCGCCACGATGGTGCAGGCGCAACTGGGCATGGAAAACGGCTTTGCCTTTGATGTGCAGGCCGTTTGCGCCGGGTTCATCTTTGCGCTGTCCAACGCCAATGCGCTGATTGTATCCGGTCAGGCCAAACGCGTGCTGGTCATCGGCTCCGAGACGTTCTCCAAGATCATGGACTGGACCGACCGCAGCACCAGCGTATTGTTCGGTGACGGTGCCGGCGCGTTGCTGCTTGAGGCCCAGGAAGGCACAGGCACCCCTGCCGACCGTGGCATCCTGTCGACGGATCTGAATTCGGACGGGCGCTATCGCGACCTGCTGTATGTCGATGGTGGAATCAGCACAGGCACAACCGGTTACCTTCGGATGCAGGGGAATCAGGTGTTTCGCCATGCGGTTGAAAAGCTGGCCGCCACGGCGACCACCGCGATGGAACGCGCAGGCGTCACCGCCGAAGATGTCGACTGGATCGTGCCGCATCAGGCAAATATCCGTATAATTCAAGGCACTGCAAAGAAATTGAACCTCCCGATGGAGCAAGTCGTCGTGACCGTACAAGACCACGGCAACACCTCGGCGGCGTCAATTCCGCTGGCGCTGTCGGTCGGCAAACAGCGCGGCCAGATCAAGCAAGGCGACCTTGTCGTGACCGAAGCAATCGGCGGCGGGCTGGCTTGGGGCGCAGTCGTCCTGCGCTGGTAATCCGGCTTTTTGCCGCGCAAACAGGGCCTTACGACCCATAGTTGTTGACAGTTCAAAACATCCCTGCCTATGCTCATCGAAAATACATGGGGGATAGAATGGCCGACAAAACGTTGACCCGGATGGATCTAAGCGAAGCTGTCTTTCGCGAAGTAGGTCTGTCCCGGAATGAAAGCGCGCAGCTGGTAGAGGCCGTTCTTGAACATATGTCCGACGCCTTGGTTCAAGGCGAGCAGGTCAAAATCTCGTCCTTCGGGACGTTCTCGGTCCGCGACAAATCTGCCCGCGTCGGCCGCAATCCAAAAACAGGCGAGGAAGTTCCGATCAATCCCCGCCGCGTTCTGACATTTCGCCCGTCCCATTTGATGAAGGACCGGGTCGCAGACGGAAACAAGCGTTGATCTGATGTCCAAGTCTCCGGACGCATTCCGTACGATCTCAGAAGTCGCAGATTGGTTGGGCATTCAGGCCCATGTCCTGCGGTTTTGGGAAAGCAAATTCACCCAGGTTAAGCCCATAAAACGGGCCGGTGGGCGGCGGTATTACCGTCCCGCCGACATGCTGCTGCTTGGCGGCATCAAACGGATGTTGCACGACGACGGGCTGACCATCAAAGGCGTCCAGAAAGTCTTGCGCGAAGAAGGCATGAACTATGTCGCCGCAATGTCCGCGCCGCTGGACGAACTGACACAAGCCGAATTTGCCGAGGCCCCGACCAACGCCACCATCGACGCGGTGGCCTCCCCGCCGGACCCCGAAAGCTCCGAAAGAATCGAAAACGTCGTGCTGCCCTTTGATGCCGCGCGTGCCGCTGAAACGGAACAGCCCGAAGCACTGCAAACCGCGCCCGAGGATCACGAACCCGCAGAAATCGGCGTCGAAGATGCGACGCAAGAAGATGGGGCGCAAGAAGATGGGGCGCAACCTGCTGAAAACAAACAGGTTGATCCGGAAACCCAACCAATTCTGGACGCCGCTACCGATATTGCGCCGCAATCCGGCGATGCCAAACCCGCCGCGGCTGATACCCGACCCGAAGATACATCCCCGTCCAGGCAAACCGCCACTCCGACACAAGACGCGCCGCAAGACGCGCCCAAGCCCAAGCCGCGTATCATCGACGTCTCGATCGACTTTGCCGAGGAAGACATCCCCGCCAAAGCCGGCGCGGTTTCTTCGGCACGCAACCTTCGAAAACTAAGCCCTGATGCCGCTGCCGACATAGCCCCCCTGCTCTCGCGGCTTTCAAAATTGCGCGCAGCTATGGGCTCGGGGCGCAGTCTTGTGGCAAAAGACTGAAACGACATGCGCTTTGCGGCAATTCCCCCTTGCGCACCCGCGATTATCAGGTATTTACGCCGTCATGTCGGGCTATGGCGCAGCCTGGTAGCGCGTCCGTCTGGGGGACGGAAGGTCGCAGGTTCGAGTCCTGCTAGCCCGACCAACCGACATAAAACAAACGCCCGCGCCTTTCACGGTGCGGGTGTTTGCATTTGAAAGGTCCAGCTATGGGCGGTGTGATTCCAAACCAGCAAATCCGCGACATGATCGACGCAGGCCAGATCACCGGCAGCCTGCCTGTGGATCCGGCGCAGATTCAACCCGCCAGCCTTGATATGCGCCTGGGGACAGTGGCCTACCGCGTACGGGCCTCGTTCCTTGCCGGTCATGGTGCCAAAGTCGCCGACCGTCTGGCCGAATTTGAAATGCATCGGGTTGACCTGACAAACGGGGCCGTACTGGAGAAGGGCTGCGTTTACGTTGTGCCCCTGATGGAAGAACTCTCCCTGCCCGATGATGTCTCCGCTGTCGCCAATGCCAAAAGCTCGACCGGCCGGCTTGACCTGCTGACCCGCACCATCACCGATGGCGGCACCGAATTCGACCGCGTGAACCCCGGCTACACCGGACCGCTTTATGCCGAAATCTGCCCGCGCTCCTTCTCGGTGCTTGTGCGCCCCGGCATGCGCCTGAACCAGATCCGCTTCTCAACCGGCGATGCCACACTGAACGACGCCGCCCTGCGCCAGCTCCACGCCGATACTCCCCTGGTGGACGGTGAGGCCGTGATCGACGATGGCTTGGGCTTCTCCGTCGATCTGCGCCTGCCAAACACCACCTTGGTCGGCTACCGCGCCAAACCGCACACCGGGGTGATCGATCTGGACAAGATCGGCCATTACGCCCCCGCCGACTATTGGGAAGAAGTACACAGCGACAACGGTCAGATCATCCTCGACCCCGGCGCGTTCTATATTCTTGTCAGCCGCGAGGCCGTGACGATTCCCCCCGAATATGCCGCCGAAATGGCCCCCTATCTGGCGATGGTGGGTGAGTTCCGTGTGCATTATGCGGGGTTCTTCGATCCGGGCTTTGGCCACGACCAGTCCGGCGGTGCCGGATCACGCGGCGTGCTCGAAGTCCGCTGCCACGAGGCCCCCTTCGTGCTGGAACACGGTCAGGTCGTCGGACGTCTGGTCTATGAAAAAATGGCGATCATCCCGACGCAACTTTACGGGTCCGGCATCGCCTCGAACTACCAGGGTCAGGGCCTCAAGCTCAGCAAACACTTTGCAGTGCCCCGCTAAGCCCCTTCTCTGGCTCTGAAATATCCCGGGGGACGCCCCTTGGGGCGGGGGGCAGCGCCCCCTACCTTCACCTAGAAACGGCCCAAACGGCGCATGGTCTTGAGCATCTGGCGTGATTGCTTGCCCTGCGCGCGCGCGGCATGTTCGCGGCGGGCGTCTTCCTCGGGCGACACATCAGGCTGAACAGCCGAACCGCGTTTCCCTTTGCCGATCTTGGAGGCCTGATCAAAGCCAAAGTTCACACCCCGGTTGATCAATTGCCCCATGACGCGGCGCAGTATCATATTCACAATCTGGTTCATGTTTCGACCTCGTTATTTCGCGCAACTCTGTCTCTTGCCTAGAACATAGCGATCACTAAGGCAATTTTCAGGCCACTTGCCGATTTAATCCTCGAAAAGCTCGCTCTGGCCGTCCACCTCGTCGCCCTCGTCTTCTTCGCCCGTCATCAGCGGAAGACCACCAAAGGCAGGGCGGCTCTCCAGCAATCCGGCAGACCGCAGCTCTTTCAACCCGGGCAGATCGCGCGGGCTTTCCAACCCGAAATGCGCCAGGAAACCTTGGGTGACCACAAATGTGACGGGCCGCCCCGGTGTCATTTTGCGCCGGCCAAAGCGGATCCAGTCCAGTTCTAACAGTTGATCCAACGTGCCCCGCGACACGGACACGCCCCGAATTTCCTCGATCTCGGCGCGGGTGGCGGGCTGGTGATAGGCGATGATCGCCAGGGTCTCGATTGCGGCACGCGACAGTTTGCGCACCTCGACCGTTTCTTTTTGCATCAGATACCCCAGATCGGCGGCGGTGCGCATGGCATAGGCATCGCCGATCCTGGCCACCTGCACGCCGCGCCCCTCATAGCGTTTGCGCAGATGCACCATCGCTTCGGCGGCATCGCAGCCATGGGGCAGACGGGTTTCGATCTCGCGCAATGTTATCGGCTCCGCGACGGCAAAAAGGATCGCTTCCAACATGCGTTCCTGTTCGGCCACAGGCGGGGCTTCGAACAGGCTTTCTTCTTTCTCTTCAATCGCTTCACTCACGACGTTTTTCCCTTTTACGCAGCTCGATCGGGGCAAAAATCTCTGACTGGCGGATCTCCAGATGACCCTCTTTGACCAGTTCAAGCGAGGCCGCAAAAGTCGAGGCCGTGGCCGAACGGCGCATCACCGGGTCATCGCCCCAACCCTCCGGCAAATAGCTGGTCAGATCGCCCCAGTCCCCCGCAAATCCGATCAACCCGCGCATCCGCTCCAGCGCCTGTTCCATGGTGAACACTTTTTCGCGGTCCATCACAAAGGGGCGGAAATCATCGCGGGTTCGGATACGGGCATAGCCTTGCATCAGGTCCAGCAAGGTCGCGCTATAGGTGACGCGGCGCGTGCGCTTGACCTCGTGGGTCTGGCCGCGGGCAAAGAAATCGCGCCCCAGCTGGTCGCGCGCCATCAGCCGTGCGGCGGCATCGCGCATCGCCTGCAAGCGTTCCAGCTGGAATGCCAGATGGGCGGCCAGTTCTTCGCCCGAGGGGCCTTCTTCGGTCGGGTCAGGCGGCAAGAGCAGACGCGATTTCAGAAACGCCAGCCACGCCGCCATCACCAGATAATCCGCCGCCAGTTCCAGCCGCAGCGCCTTGGCCTTTTCCACAAACAGCAGATATTGCCGCGCCAGTTGCAGAACCGATATTTTGCGTAAATCGACCTTTTGGGTGCGGCTGAGGGTCAGCAAAAGGTCCAATGGCCCCTCGAACCCGTCCACATCCACGATCAGCGCTTCAGCGGCCAGCCTTTCGGCGACCGTTGTCTGGTCTTCCTCAAAAAGGTTTTCAGCCATGCCATTCCCCGCCCAAAAGCGCGTCAAGCTTCGCAGTCAGGGCGGAAATGTCAATCTCGTCTGGTGTTTTGCGCATGGCAAGCGCGCGTTCGGCGCGGATTTGTGCGGCATCCGTCATTTCGCCCGCCGCATCTGCGACCATCCTGCGGTCCTCAAGCGAGGCATTGCAGTACAAGATCACATCGCATCCCGCCGCTAAGGCATCGCGGCTGATCTGGTCAACACTGCCCGCAAGCGCCTTCATCGAAATGTCATCGGTCATGATCAGGTTATCAAATCCGATCTCGTCCCGGATCAACTGCATCATCACCGGTGACAATGTCGCAGGGCGCGGATCAATCGCATCATATACCAGATGCGCGGTCATCCCCATCGGCAGGTCGTTCAGCGCCTTGAAGGGGGCGAAATCGCACTCCGATAGCTCAGCCCGGGCAGCGCCGACCAAGGGCAGGTCAAAATGGCTGTCCATCGTCGCGCGCCCGTGACCGGGCATGTGTTTGACCACAGGCAACACCCCGCCCGCCAACATCCCGTCAGCCGCCGCGCGGCCCAATATGGCCACCTGCGTCGGATCGGTCCCATAGCAGCGGTTGCGCAAGAATTCATGGGTTTGCGGGCCTGCAACATCGACCATGGGGGCGCAGTTGCTGTCGATCCCCACGGCAAATAACTCCTGAGCAATCAGACGAAAGCGCAGGTACATCGCTTGGGGCGCATTGGCACCGGCGGCCTGCACGAAATCAAGCGGGGCTGTCCAGTCGCGCCAGACCGGACCCCGCAAACGCTGCACACGCCCGCCTTCCTGATCGACGGTAATCACCGCATTATGCCCCGCCGCTTCGCGCATTTCGGCGCATAGCGCACGCACCTGATCGGGGGTGTCGATATTGCGGGCGAACAGGATAAACCCAAAGGGTTTCACCGCACGGAACAACGCCTTTTCCTGCGCGGTCAAACGCAGGCCGGTCGCATCCAGTATCGTCGCACCAAAGCGCATTAGCGGGTCACGACAGGGATACAATCCGCGTTCTCGGCAACCAGTGCGGAGCAAAAGCGGCGCGCGTCGGCAATGTCTTCGAACCCATGCGCGCGCAAACGGTAAAACGTGCGCCCGCCACTGCTGGCTTCCTGAACGATGCGCGATTTTCCTTCCAGATAGGCCCCGAAACGACCGTTCAGCTTGTCCCACTGGCTGCGCGCGATCTCGGGCGAGTCAAAGGCACCAAGCTGCACCAGCCGCGTGCCCGCAGGCAGGCTGTCGGCGGCCAGTTCTTTGACAGAGGATGGTGCGCCGCTGTCATAGGCCGCTGGTGTCACCACGGCCCGCACGGCAGGCCGCGTTTTCGGGCGCAACGATGCTTTCACCCCAGGTTCGGCGACCATCGCCACAGCAACCGCATTCGACACAGCCATGTCCAAGACTGACGTGTCGATCGACATACTGGCATTGATCGGCTCTAGCGGGGCATCATCCAGCGGCTCCATGCCGTCGGTCAACTGGGCAACCAGATCGTCGACATTACCGCTTTTCAGGGCGGCGCTCACATCGGGGGTCGGGTTTTTCGGGGCTGGAACCTGTGGCGCAGTTGCAACCATCGACGCCAGAACGGGTTGGTCTTCATCGGCCAGATCAAGCGCTCTGGGGGCCAGAATGACTTGATCGGCCAGCTGATCCGCCGTCCCTTCCGAGGCAACGGCATTCACCGACAGCCCCTGGTTTTGCGCCAGTTGGCCACCGGGGTTCTTTGGGCGCACACGCATGTCGCCCTGGGCCGCACGCACGACCGGAATACCCGTGACATCGCGTACCAGCAGCTTGTAGCCCCAGACACCGATCCCGACAATCAGCGCCACGGACATCGCGGCACCTGCCACATTTGTCAGCTTTGCCAACGGGTTACCCTGCGCAGGACGCACGGCATAGATATCGGACTCTGCGTGGTATCCCCCACCACGGGGGGAAGACGTGTAATCTGCCATTTCTGCCTCACTGCCCGCCACTCGTTTAATCGGCGCGGGTCTGTAGTTTGAATTTGCCTGTCCAGCGGGCGTGCGATTAACGCATCTCTTCCGCCGGGGTCACACCAAGAATACCAAGACCTGACGCAATTACAATCGCCGCGGCCTTTGCCAGCGCGATTTTTGCCTGAGACACAGCCGCGTCCTCCTGCAAGAACCGCAAGGACGGGTCATCATTGCCCCGGTTCCAAAGCCCGTGGAAATCGCCTGCCAGCTCGTAGAGATAGAAGGCGATCCGGTGCGGTTCATTGCTGCGGGCTGCTGTTTCAACCAGACGCGGCCATTCGGCCAGCTTGCCTGCCAGCTTTAGTTCTGCCTCGTGATCCAGCAGGGACAAATCCGCAGCTTGCATGGTCGCCATATCCGTGGCGATGCCGGCCTCGGCGGCCTTGCGCAGAACCGAATTCACCCGCGCATGGGCGTATTGCACATAAAACACAGGGTTTTCGCGGGATTGCTCAAGTACCTTGGCAAAGTCGAAATCCAACATCGCGTCGTTCTTGCGGGTCAGCATCACAAAACGGGTCACATCAGGGCCAACCTGATCCACCACATCGCGCAGGGTCACAAAGGTCCCTGCCCGCTTGGACATCTTGAATTCCTTGCCGTCCTTGAACAGCTTTACCAACTGCGTCAGCTTGATATCCAGCGGCACAGTGCCACCAGATAGCGCCGATACCGCCGCCTTCATCCGTTTGACATAGCCGCCGTGGTCGGCCCCGAACACATCAATCAACATGTCAAAGCCGCGCTGCACCTTGTCATAGTGATAGGCGATATCGGGCGCGAAATAGGTCCAGCCCCCGTCGGATTTCATCACAGGGCGGTCCACGTCATCACCATGCTCGGTCGATTTGAACAAGGTCTGCTCGCGGGCTTCCCAATCTTCGGGCAGCTTGCCTTTTGGCGGCTCAAGCACGCCTTCATAGATCAGACCCTTTGATTTCAGGTCTTCAATCGCCGCCTCAATCAGGCCGGTGCCGTAAAGCGATTTTTCGGAAAAGAACACATCCATCTTGACGCCCAAAGACGCCAGATCGGCGCGGATCAGCTCCATCATTGCTTCGGTGGCAAAGTTGCGCACGTCTTCCAGCCAGACATCTTCGTCCTTGCCGATATAGGCATCGCCCACCTTGGCTTTCAGCGCCTCGCCGACCTCGATCAGATAGTCGCCGGGATAGGTGCCTTCGGGCCAATCGACAGAAAGATCATGCGCCTCAAGATAGCGGTTGTAGACAGACCGCGCCAAAACATCGACCTGCGCCCCGCCGTCGTTGATGTAATATTCACGCGTGACGTCAAAGCCCGCGAAATCCAGCAAGGATGCCAAAGCATCGCCAAAAACCGCGCCACGGGTGTGGCCCACATGCAGCGGCCCGGTCGGGTTGGCGGACACGTATTCAACGTTCACCCGCTTGCCCTTGCCCAATTCACCGCGACCAAAATCAACGCCCTCGGCCAGTACAGCCCCCACAACACCCTGCCAGACAGACGGGGCAAGACGCAGGTTCAAGAACCCCGGCCCTGCGACCTCGGCTGATGTGATCCGCGGGTCTTCAGCCAGCTTTTCCGCCAGTTTATCGGCAATCTCGCGGGGTTTCATGCCTGCCGGTTTGGCCAGTACCATCGCCGCGTTGGTGGCCATATCGCCGTGGGCCGCATCGCGGGGCGGCTCCACCGTGATGGCGTCAAAGCTCAGGCCGGCGGGCAAGAACCCGTCAGCAACAAGTGCATCAAGTGTGGACAGCACATGGGTGCGGATATCGGCAAATAGGTTCATTTGGGGCTTTCCTTCGTCTTAGGCCCGTGTATCACCTGAAAAACCGCCAAACATCAAGGGCGCTTAGCCTTTGATCAGCCGTTCATGTTCCTGAAGCGCAAAGCGGTCGGTCATCCCCGAGATATAATCGCTGACAATCCGCGCAAGGGCTGTGTCGTTCTCAGCCTCTTCGACATCCTTGCGCCATTGCTTGGGCAGCTCTTCGGGATGGGCGCAGAAATGCGGGAACAAGTCATTGACCACCTGCGTCACCTGCTTGCGCATGATCACGACAGACGGCGCACGGTACATCCGGTCGAACAAAAACGCGCGGATCACCTTGAGGTCCTGAAACACAGGGTCCGAAAACCGGATCAACGTCCGGCCCGCCATACGAATATCGGTTGCGGATTGCGGCTGCATTTCGTCCAGACGGATCCGCGCAAAGTTTATCACGTCCTCGACCAGCACACCAAAGAAACGGCGCAGCGCTTCGTGACGGCGGCGGTAATAGTTCAGGCCGGGGTACAAACGGTCCACCTCGGCAAAGTTGCGGTCAAGAATGGGCAGCTTGGCCAGCTCGTCGGTCGAAAACAGCTCGGCGCGCAGCCCGTCGTGCAGATCATGGTGGTTATAGGCCACATCATCGGCAATCGCGGCCACCTGTGCCTCGGCGCTGGCATAGGTGCCCAGCTCCAGATCATGCTGGCGGCCATAAACCTCCAATGCCCAAGGCAGCGGGCCCGTGACCGGACCGTTATGCTTGGCCAGTCCCTCCAGAGTCTCCCAGGTCAGGTTCAACCCGTCGAATTCCGCGTAATGCCGCTCCAGATGCGTCACGATGCGGATCGCCTGCGCATTGTGATCAAACCCGCCATAGGGCAGCATCAACGCCTGCAACGCGTCCTCTCCGGTGTGACCAAAGGGCGGATGGCCCAGATCATGGGCCAATGCCACCGCCTCGGTCAGCTCCGCGTTCAAGCCCAATGCCCCCGAAATCGTGCGCGCCACTTGGGCCACCTCGATCGAATGGGTCAGCCGCGTGCGGTAATAATCGCCCTCGTGTTCAATGAACACCTGCGTCTTGTGCTTGAGCCGGCGAAAGGCGCTGGCGTGAATAATCCGGTCACGATCCCGCTGAAAGCAAGACCGGAAGGTGCTTTCCTCCTCCGGCATCAACCGTCCCCGGGTCGCTGCCGGATCAGAGGCAAAAGAAGCGCGCATGATCAGTGGTCCTTGTGGCCTGTCCTATGGCTTTCTATATTGTAACCAACGACAGATGGAAACCGATCACACCGGAGCCCGAAAATGAACCTGCCCCCCAAAGTTACATCCCGTGCTTTTGACCGCCTTGCCGAAATCGGTGCGGCGGCTGATGGCAAGGCCCTGCGCGTCGCCGTCGAAGGCGGCGGATGTTCAGGCTTTCAATATGAAATCATCCTGGACGCCCCCAAAGACGATGACATGATCCTCGAAGGGGCCGGCCAAAAGGTCGTCGTCGACAGCATCTCCCTGCCGTTTCTGGCAAATGCGACAATCGACTTCTCCGAAGAACTCATCGGCGCGCGTTTCGTGATCGAAAATCCGAACGCCACCAGCGCCTGCGGCTGCGGCACCTCCTTTTCGATGTAACACCCCGCCTCGGGGTTTCATTTTGCCAAATAAACTCCCGCCGGAGGCTGGCCTCATGCCAATGAGGCCATTTCTGCCGTTGCAGCCCGGGCAAACCCCTCAAAAAAGGCGTCAAACATCGGGCTGGAGCGTTCAGCCGCAACAATCACCTGTTGCGCGTCCCCGCCAAGATCCGAAAAAACCCGGCCCCGCATCCGCGACCAATCCGGCACCCTGTCAGAGCCGAGATCGAACAGGGTTTCAGACAAGCGGCGCAATGCCCCTTGCCCGCTCAAAGCCCCCTGAACGGCCACCTGCCCCGTCGGCACAGGGCTGGCAAATGCGCGTGAACCGGTCATGTGCGCCAACCATCCGGTGACCAGATAACCGTGATAGGCGTCATTCGCAGCGCCCTGCCCGCCATTTACCAACCTGCAGGAATGATGGGCGTCCTGAACCAAACCCTCCCAGATCGGACTTGGCGTGAGGCCTGAAAACCGCAGCGCGGCGCAGATTTCAGCCAGCAAATCAATATCTTGATCCAGAAAAGCAAGCAGCCCGGCATATTCAAGGCTAACAGCCGCCTTGTCGCTCAACTGCGGATCAACATGCCCGTAATCGCTGAGGTAGAAAACAATATGGGCCAGTTCATAGGCCGCTTTCTTGTTGGGCAAGGCAAAGGTGTCCGACCGGTCTATGAAACGGTGCAAGCGGTCCGGCAAATAGCCATCGCAAGGGTCGGGCCTGACGCCACGCCGCGCCAAAAGCCGCGCGGCTTCGCCCCTTTGCAGATCCGACAATTCCGCCTCTGGCGCGCCCTGCGTTGCAACCCAACTGCACAAGGCTTCGCCCTGATTGCTGCCCGCGCCCAGATCCTCAAGGTCCAGACAGATTGACAGGAAAAAGCGGTAGTACTGCGGAAAAAATTCTAGCTGTGTGCGGATCGCTTCGTAAAACGGTGCATAGGGTGCCAGAGCCTCTGCCCCGACCTGCGCCCGCATGCTGACCAGAATGCCCAGCCATTCGGCATTTTCCTTCAGCCAGAACACATCCCCCCGCGCCCGGCGCTGGTTGGCGACCATTGAGGTCAGGCTGCCAAAACCGGCGGGATTGACGCCGTTGCGCGGCATGAAAGAAAGAACATTCGACATAGACGGCCCCCGAAGATGCCCTGCGCCACATCGGGCACAGGGCCGTTACAAAACGAAGATCAGCAGCTGGTGGTAAACAGCTCCACCAGATGCCCCGATGACATAGCGGTCCCCGCAGGGGTGCAGCTGGTGGTAAACAGGTCGGTCCCCCCGCCTGTCGCCATATCGGTAGGTCCGGCGCTGGCCCCTGTCGTAAACAGGTCAGTTCCCCCACCCCCATGAAGCGAGGTCCGGTCCGATGGTGCGGCGGTGAAAAGTGTTTCTTCAACATAGGCAAATGCAGTCATGTAAGGTCCTCTTCGAAATTAGATTTTCAACCAATTGCGAGCGAATGCTCCAATTGCCCAATAATTAATCTCAAAAGTAGTTACTCGTGCGTTAACTGCCATTTTAGCGCGAATTTCGGCGGGTTCCGTGTATCAAATCCGTTTCGGACCATCGGGAAAATTCTATTAAAAACAACGGCACACAGCGGAACGCTCGAAGCTATCTCAACCGGCATCCTGACGTTTCCGGAATTTTTAAAATCCGCGCCCCTCCGCAATTCTGCCCCGAATCAGGGGCAATTCCAGCGCTATTTTAACGGACCGCGCTCTTGCCCCACTGCACAGGATACGCGATAGCTGGAGCCTATCTTTGCCAGGGGGCCAGCCATGAAAATTGCAACGTTCAACATCAACGGGATCAAGGCACGGATCGACGCGCTGCCCCAATGGCTGGACGAGGCGCAGCCCGATGTTGCGATCCTGCAAGAGATCAAATCCGTCGATGAAAATTTCCCCCGCGAGATATTCGAAGAGCGCGGATATAATGTTGAAACCCACGGGCAAAAATCGTTCAACGGGGTGGCGATCCTGTCAAAACTGCCGCTCGAAGACGTGACACGCGGCCTGCCCGGCGATGAAGCCGACGATCAGGCGCGCTATATCGAGGCCTCGGTCATGGGGGACAAACAGGCCATCCGCATTTGCGGCCTGTATCTGCCCAATGGCAATCCGGTCGAGCTCGACAGCGCAGGCCAGCCCGTAGAGGGCGGGAAATACGCCTATAAACTGGCGTGGATGCAGCGCCTGCACGACCGCGCCAGCGCCCTGCTGGCCGAAGAAACGCCGTTTCTGATGACTGGCGATTTCAACATCATCCCCCAGGCCGAAGACGCCGCGACCCCCGATGCCTGGCGCGAGGATGCGTTGTTTCGGCTTGAATCGCGCACGGCCTGGCGGCGTTTGTTGGTCCTTGGCCTGACCGATGCATTCCGTGCGCGCACCCAAGGGCCCGGCCATTACAGCTTTTGGGATTATCAGGCCGGGGCATGGAACCGCAACAACGGCATCCGCATCGACCATTTTCTGCTCAGCCCCGCTGTGGCGGATTGTTTGCGCGACTGCCAGATCGACAAGGACGTGCGCGGCCGTGAAAAGCCGTCCGACCACGTGCCTGTTTGGGTTGATCTGGATATCTAGCCACAGCTTCCCCCTGAAAGCTGCGGGTTCGGAGGTTGAGCCGCCAACGCGCGGCGCAGGGTTTGTTCATGGTGGTCAGGCCGACGAAATCCAATAAACTTTGTTCTTCCAAACGCAGCAAGGAACCCCCATGCCAGACGACGTCCATCCTCAAATTCAGGCTGTCCTTGATACCATGGCAGCGCTTGACCTGCCGAAACTGCAAGACGGCTCCGTAGCAGACGCGCGCGCCCTGATGGAAAGCATGGCCGCCGCGGGGCGCGAACGCCTGCCGCCCATGACCGCGTCGCTGCGTTTCTAAGATCGCAATTCACCTGATCCGACTGCGATAATCGACCCCACACATCGCAATCAGGCCTGAAGCTCGGCATCCCAATACAGAAAATCCATCCAGCTTTCGTGCAAGTGGTTTGGCGGGAATTTGCGGCCCATGTTGCGGAGTTCCTCGGCAGCGGGTTGGCGCGGCGGTTTGCGCAGGTGGAACCCGGTCTGGTGCAGCGCTTTGGACCCTTTGCGCAGGTTGCACGGGCTGCACGCCGCAACCACATTTTGCCAGCTTGTCACCCCGCCCGACGCCCGTGGCACCACATGGTCGAATGTCAGATCGCCCCGTGCGCCGCAGTATTGACAACAAAATTCGTCCCTCAGAAATAAATTAAAGCGCGTGAAGGCCACGCGCTTTTGAGGTTTCACATAATCTTTGAGGACGACAACCGAAGGGATCCGTATCTCCATCGAGGGGCTGTGCACGTAGTCGTCGTATTCGGCAACGATATCGACCCTGTCCAGCCATTTCGCCTTGATCGCATCCTGCCAGGGCCACAGCGACAACGGATAGTAGGACAATGGCCTGTAATCCGCATTCAGCACCAGGGCCGGTTTATCTTTCAGCCCTGCGGGGCTGCGCGTGAATTCTGTTCTAAAGTCGCCGTCCATGTAACTGTAAACCCTTTGCCGTTCCGCGTCCGGTCCGGCGGGAACAGCCCCGCCGATGGTTAAAACTATATCTCGTGTTTTGCGCCTGACAAGTCGCAAAGGAGCACAAGATGTCGCAGACAGGGTATGATGGTTAAGTAACGGGCATGTGAAAGTTTCGCCAAGCGGGTAAACCCGGCGTTTCATGCGCAGCCAATGCGGCGATGCGTTCAGGTTCGACCGCCCGTTTATGGCCGGGATCGGGAACGCTGCGCCGAAAAAAATGGGCGACATGCCCGACGAAGGGCCACGCCGCCGATCAAAGACCTAAAGCCCCAGTTTGTCGCGCATGAACGCAAGCGATACGCTTAACCCGTCAGGCGCGATGCCGTGGGCGGTGCCCTTCATGATATGGGCAAACACATCCGTCCAGCCTGCGTCTTGCAAGGCTTGCGCCGCTTCGGGCAGGGATTGTGGCGGCACAACATCGTCGGAATCGCCATGCACCAACAAGACCGGCGGGCGCACCAATGCGTCGTCTTTCAGGCTTTCGGGGCTCAGCAAACGACCCGAAAACGCGACAATGCCAGCCACTGCTTCTTCGCGGCGCGGGGCAACATGCAGCGCCATCATCGTGCCCTGGCTAAAGCCGAACAACACCACCTGTTCGGGCAGCAAATCTTCGTCCACCATCAGCGCATCCAGGAATGAATTGAGGTCTTGCACCGCCTGCATCATGCCGCGCTCGGATTCTTCCTCGGAGGAATTATCAATCCACGGGATCGGAAACCACTGAAACCCCATCGGCGCACCGGCGCAGGCCTCGGGCGCGTCGGGGGCCACGAACAGCGTGTCGGGCAGATGTTCGCCCAACGGATCGGCCAGCCCCAAAAGGTCAGCGCCATTGGCCCCGTAGCCGTGCAGGAAGACCACGGCTGACCGCGTTTCCCCCGATACCGGCTCGCGGCGCTCTGCGTTTAAGACGCGTGTCATGTGATCCCTTCCCTTTGTTTTACAACGCGGTAGTACGAAAACAGCGCGCGGGCTGCAACCGACCTCCACGGTGACCAGTCTTCGGCCATCAGCGCCAGCGCTTTGGGCTTTGGCCGCTCTGGCAGATCAAAAAGCACTTTTGCGGCCTCTTGCAAGGCCAGATCGCCCTCGGCGAACACATCGGCGCGGCCAAGCGAGAACATGGCATAGATTTGCGCCGTCCAACTGCCCACACCGGGGATTGCGGTCAGCGTTTTGATCACCTGCGCATCGGGGGCATCGCGCAGGGCGGCATAATCCACGCCCGCCTGTGCCAGCGCCAAAGCATAGCGGATTTTCTGGCGGCTCAGGCCCGCATCGCGCAACCCGTCTTCGCCCGCCGCAACTATCGCCGCCTCGTGGGTCAGGCCCTGCGCATCCATCTTGGCGCGCATGGCATTTGCCGACGCGACCGACACCTGCTGGCTGATGATCGCCCCGATCAACGCGTCAAACCCGTCGGCACGCAGCCGCAGGGGCAAAGGGCCGGTCGCCTGCAAAGCATCGGCAAAGCGCGGATGGGTCGCGGCCAGCCACGCCGCCCCCTCGGCCACATCCCCATCGCAGGTGATAATGCGCCCGACGGTCATAGCGCGGCCAGCCAATCCACCGCTTCGGCGGTTGATCCCAAGATGCGCACATCGCGTGGCGGGGCCGGCCTGTCGATCACGATGGTCCGTAACCCCATCTGACGCGCGGCATCCAGCTTGGGGCGGCTCGGGGCACCGCCGACGTTGCGGCAAATCATTGTGTCGATGTTCAACTGCTCGAACAGCGCGACCTCTTGTGCCACGGTAAAGGGCGGCGTGCCCAACACCGGTTCCACAAAATCGGGCAAGACACTGCGGGCGTTCGGGCCGTTCTGGCGCAGGAACAGACGCGCGCCGGCAAAGGGGGCGAATTGGGCCACGGTGCCCCTGCCCGTTGCCGCAAAAACCCGCGCGCCCGGCAATATCAATGCGCCGGCTTCGGCAACCGATGCGGCCCGCAGGCCCGGCGGATCAACGGGCCAGACCGGCCGCAACACCCGCCCATAGGCAAGCCCCAGTTCCGCGGCAGCGGCGGCGGCGCGGTCCGACACATCGGCATCAAAACCGTGACCGGCATCACAAATGGCGGTGATCCGCTGCTGCTTCAGAAATAATTTCATCGCCTCAACCGACGCAGGGCACCAGATTTTCCAAGGCACGGGCAAAGGCCCGAAACTGCGTTCGGGGGCCCGCAGGAACGCCTGCATTCTTTGCGATGTTTGCGCTATCTGTGCGGCAATGCCATGCGCCTCGGCGCTGCCCGCGATCAACAAAATATGAGTGCTCTGATCCATCGTGCAATCGTCGCTCAGGCCGCGACCAGACACAAGGGGCTTGCCCATGGCAAAAGCTAAGTTTACGCCGTTGCCATGACAATGATTGATGACACCCGCGCCAAGCGCAATGTGGCCGTTCTGGTCACCGCGCAGGCTTTCCTTGGCAGCCAGATGCCGATGTATTTCGTGATCGGCGGATTGGCGGGGCAACAGCTGTCGCCCAACGTCTGCCTTGCGACCTTGCCGATCTCGATGATCGTCTTCGGGTCGATGACCACGGCACCGTGGCTGTCCAGCGTGATGCAGAAATTCGGGCGGCGCACCGGGTTCATCATTGGCGCTTTTGGCGGCATGGCGGGGGCAGCGACCTGTGCCTATGCCCTGACGGTCCAAAGCTTTGCGATGTTCCTGCTGGGCAGCTACCTGATGGGCATCTACATGTCTTCCCAGGGTTTTTTCCGCTTTGCCGCGACCGACACCGCGTCGGATGAATTTCGCCCCAAGGCGATTTCCTATGTCATGGCGGGCGGGCTTTTGTCGGCCGTGCTGGGGCCGCAACTGGTGGGTCTGCTGACCGATTCCAGCCCTGATGCGACCGTGATGCGGTTTTTCCCCGTTTATGTGGCCGCAATCGCATTGAACGCGGTTGGCATGCTTTTGTTTGCGTTCCTGCAAATCCCCAAGCCACCTCTGCCATCGGTTGACGCCCCCAAGGGGCGGTCCCGGATGGAGCTGCTCAAGACGCCGCGCATTGCGGTCGCAGTGATCTGCGGCATGGTCTCTTATGCGTTGATGAACCTTGTCATGACATCGACGCCGCTGGCGGTTGTCGGCTGTGGCTATAACATCGTGGATGCGTCCCATGTGGTCACTGGCCATGTTCTGGCAATGTACGCGCCGTCTTTCTTTACCGGCCATCTGATCGCGCGCTTTGGCGTCGAAAAGATCCTTGGACTTGGCATCGCAATTCTGGCGGTCGCAGGCATGGTCGCCCTGCAAGGGGTCGTGCTGGGCAATTTCTATGTCGCCCTGATCCTGTTGGGGATCGGCTGGAACTTTGGCTTTATCGGGGCCACATCCATGCTGGCAGGCGCGCATGAACCGCACGAGCGGGGCCGGATGCAAGGCCTGAACGATCTGCTGGTGTTCGGCGGCGTGACCTTTGCATCGCTGGCCAGTGGCGGGTTGATGAACTGTTCAGGCGGCAGCGCCATCGAAGGCTGGGCCGCAGTGAATATCGCGATGATCCCGTTTCTGGTTTTGGCAGGCGGCGCGTTGATCTGGCTCGTGCTGCGTCAGAAATCGGCACAAGCCTAAGCTTACCACCGCCCGCTAAGTGCGCGCCACGACAGCGGAAAATCATCAAGCGCGGGCAAGCTGCCATCCCCCACCCGCGACGGTTCGCGGATCGCGGCCTCAAGCACAGCAGCACTTGCCCCGATGCTGAACAGCGCAGGCCGCGCTGCTGCCGACACCTTGCCGCGCTGGCTTCGGGCGTTTTGCAGCCGCCCAAGCGCCTTGTGCGCCAGGCCCGCCACCCCCGCATCAGTGCCATCCAGCAAAGGCACGCGGCCCTGTTCCACCAGTTGCGGAATGGCGTGAAACCACGCCGCCACCCCCGCGCCATAGCCGGCGTCACGCACCACGGTTTCATCCGCCGCACCCAGCCCCGAGGCCGCAACCCACATCAGGCTGCCCGCGGTCTGGTCGATATAGGCGTCAAAATGCGCGGCATCCTCGAAGGCATCGCGGTAAATATCCCAACGGCGCGCCCCCACCAGCGTATCAAGGCACCGCGCCTGATCTGCGGTCAGGACTGACGCCAAAGGCGTCGCGACCTCGTGGCGGCGCACAGGGCCGCCCTGGCCGATCTCTTCGCAGACATCGCGCCACCATTGCAGGCGCATTTCGGCAATCATCGCCTCCTGCGTGACCCAAGGTGCACGGGCCACTTCGATGTTGAAAGCATATAGCGGGAACAAGACGCGCCGCGCTTTGACAGGGGCCGCCATGGTCGCGCGAAACCGCAACGGGTCCGCGCGCTCAACAATGGCGGCGCAGGCGGTCAGATCATCATCAAATTGCATCAAGAAAACCCCCGATTGCCTGAACCGTTTCGGGGGCGTCAACGATCCCCAAATGCCCTTTGCCCGGCACAATCACATAGGTGCCTTTGTCGCTCACTGCGGCCATCGTTTCCTCGTATTTATCTGCGTAAAACGCTTCATCATCGGCTCCGGCGATCACCACGAACGGCGGCAGCCCCGCCACATCAGCCAGATAGTCATCCCGTGGTGCAAATCCGGTGTTCAGCCGGTAACTATAACCCGTGGTCGCCGTATCGCCCAAAGGCCCGTCCAGCACCAGATCGGGCATCGCAAACCGGATCACGGTCTTGTCGTTAAACGTCGAAATGCCAACGGCGTTCAGGATCGACAGGCCGATCATCCGGCGCTGATGCACAGTCGCCCATCCGCCCGCATTTTTCCGCGTGGTCGGCGCGTTATGCTTTAGAAACGGGGCGATCAGCACCGCCCCATCCAGCAACTGGCCATAATCGCTGCCCGCAAACCGCACGACCAACCCGCCCCCCGAGGAATGCCCGCCCAAAACGATCTTTTGGCCCGGTTCATGCAGCGCGGTGATCAGATCAACCAGATCATCCTCAAGCTGGTTGACGTAATCAATATCCCCCCGCCGCCCCGGTGCAGCGCCATGGCCTCGCAAATCAGGGACCAGAACAGTGGCCTTCTTGCTCAGCTGTTGGGCGATCTGCACAAATTGCAATCCGTGCCACCCCGACCCGTGCACCAAGACCAACATCGGCGCCCCCAAAGGCCCGTCAAAACGCCGGTAGGCCAGCGCGTAGCCATCGCGCATCGTGGCATTCTGAAGCGGCGGTGCCACGGTGCCCCCTGCGGTATTCGCCAGATAGTCTGCGAAATCCAACCCGCCCGTTGCCGCGACTGGCGCGGCTGGCGTGGCCGGATCACTCACAACAAGAACAACAGCGACAGCCAGCGTGATCACCACGCTCAGCACAATGGCCAGGAGGGTTTTCAACAGCATCCCTTTGGTCCCTTATGCCTTCAGGTCTCGGATCAGTTTCCACCGGATCGCGTCCAGCAACGCCTCGAAGGACGCATCCACGATGTTGGCCGATACCCCTACGGTTGACCAACGCCGCCCCTGCCCGTCTTCGCTGTCGATGATCACGCGGGTCACCGCTTCGGTGCCGCCTTGGGTAATGCGCACCTTGTAATCGACCAGATGCATATCCTCCAGCAGGGCCGAATACTGCCCCAAATCCTTGACGATCGCCTTGGAAAGCGCGTTCACCGGGCCACGGTCGCAGCCTTCCTCATCCATGCTTTCACTTACCGAAAGCCGCTTTTCACCGTCGACTTTGACGACGACAACGGCCTCCGACAGGCTGACCATCTGGTCGTATTTATTCTTGCGCCGCTCAACCGTAACGCGATAGCGCTTGACCTCGAACAGATCGGGCATCTGCCCCAGGGCCTGCCGCGCCAACAGCTCGAAACTGGCCTGCGCGGTATCATAGCTATAGCCATCGGCCTCGCGTGCCTTGACCTGATCGAGGATCAGCCCCAACGCCGGATCGCCCTTGGCAATCGTCAGGCCTGCGCTTTCCAAACGGCGGCGCAGATTGGATTGACCCGCCTGATTGGACATCGGAATGATCCGCGCATTGCCCACCCGTTCGGGCGGAATATGCTCGTAAGTCGACGGGTCTTTCAGAATCGCGCTCGCATGCAGCCCCGCCTTGTGGGCAAAGGCCGAAGACCCCACAAACGCCGCCTGTTTCATCGGCACACGGTTCAGGATTTCATCAAGACTGCGGCTGATCTGGGTCAACCCCTCAAGCGCCTCCAGACTGATCCCGGTCTCAAACGTGCTGGCATAGGGCTCTTTCAGCAGCAAGATCGGGATCAACGTGGTCAGATTTGCATTACCGCAGCGTTCGCCCAGCCCGTTCAACGTGCCCTGTATCTGCCGCGCACCGGCATCCACCGCCGCCAGCGAACAGGCGACCGCGTTTTCGGTGTCATTATGGGTATGAATGCCCAGATGGCTGCCCGGAATGCCCGCCGCAATCACCTCAGCCGTGATCCGCCCCACCTCGGCGGGCATGGTGCCGCCATTGGTGTCACACAGCACAATCCAGCGCGCGCCAGCGTCATAGGCGGCCTTGATCGCCGTCAGCGCATAGGCGCGATTGGCGCGGTACCCGTCAAAGAAATGCTCCGCATCAAACAGCGCCTCGCGCCCCTGCGCCACCAGATAGGAAATTGATTTCGCAATGTTTTCTGTATTTTCATCCAGCTCGATGCCAAGCGCGGCAGTCACGTGGAAATCATGGGTCTTGCCCACCAGACAAACGGTCTCGGTACCCGCGTTCATCACAGCGGCCAACACGTCATCATTCTCGGCCGAAAACCCCGCCCGTTTGGTCATGCCAAAGGCCGTCATCCGGGCACGGGTGCGCGGCGCATCCTCGAAAAACGCGGAATCCGTAGGGTTCGCCCCCGGCCATCCGCCCTCAATATAATCCACCCCCAGCCCGTCCAAAGCATTCGCGATGGTGATTTTCTCGGCGGTCGAAAACTGCACCCCTTGGGTCTGCTGCCCGTCCCGAAGCGTGGTGTCATAAAGATAAAGGCGTTCTCTCGTCACTTCCGCACCCCCACCTTCATTTTGCCAAATAAACTCCGGGGAGCGTGAGGGGCTGGCCCCTCACTCCCGCCGCAACAAACTGCGCCACCATTCGCAAATGCGCGCATCATTTGAGGGCCTCTAGTTTGGCAAGCCTGAATTCAGTATCCGGCCGCAAATAAACACCGTCTTTGCTCATTTGAACACTTAGGCCAATGTCTTCCAACTGACGTTTCATAGCATCCACTAAAGAAAAGTCCTTTGTTTCCATTGCCACTTTTCTTAGCGCTGATAGACGATCACCAACGTCTGACAATCTTCTCTTAATTTCTTGCCGCTCTGCGAGCTCAGAAGCCAAGGCGTCCCACGAGTAAAAACCCAGAAACACGAGATTTGCGGCCAATTGATCAGCGTCAGCAGAGCCGTTTCCCTTTGAGAGAATTTCAAGCGCGGCATGCGTATTCAAATCATCCGACAGGGCATCAATCATTGCGTCGGTAGGCTGTATTTTTTTTGCCTTTTCCAAGTCCCCATAGTCAGCAATAAGCTCAAGAAAACCATGTAGCTTGTATTCTGCTCCAACGGCCTTTTCGACGGTCCAGTCCATCGGCTTGCGGTAATGCGTGCTTAGCATCACGAACCGGATCACCTCGCCCGGCACGCCCTGATCCAGCAAGTCACGCACGGTAAAGAAGTTGCCAAGCGACTTGGACATCTTCTTGCCCTCGACCTGCAACATCTCATTGTGCAGCCAGTAATTGGCCATAAAATCCGTACCATTAGCGCAGCAGCTTTGGGCAATTTCGTTCTCATGATGAGGGAACTGTAGGTCCAAACCACCGCCATGAATATCGAAAGTGTCACCGAGCAAGGCCTTTGCCATAGCCGAGCATTCGATATGCCATCCCGGCCGACCGAAGCCCCAAGGACTGTCCCAACCGGGTTCGTCACCGTTCGACGGCTTCCATAAGACAAAGTCCATGGGGTTTTCTTTTCCTTCACCTACCTCGGCCCTGCTCCCTGCGATCATCTCATCCAAAGACCGACCGGATAGAGCTCCATAGTCCTTGTCCTCCTCAACTTTGAAAAAGCTGTGTTCCGGAGCTTTATCGGCATTGAAATAGACAGCTCTGGAGTTGTGCCCAAAGCTAATAGGCTTGGAATATGCATAACCCTTTTTGATCAACGTCTGAATCATCGCAATCATCTGCGGGATATAGGCCGTCGCGCGCGGCATCTCGTTGGGTTCAAGCGCCCCCACAGCCGCCATATCGTCCAGAAACCACTGGGTCGTCTCTGCGGTGATCTCTCCGATCGACCGACCGCTTTGCGCCGCACGTGCGTTGATCTTGTCATCCACGTCGGTAAAATTTCGCACATAGGTCACATGATCCGGCCCGTAGACATGGCGCAGCAACCGGTACAGCACGTCGAACACGATCACTGGCCGCGCGTTGCCCAGATGGGCGCGGTCATACACCGTGGGCCCGCAGACATACATCCGCACGTTTTCAGGGTCGATGGGAACGAAATCCTCGCGTTTGCGGGTTTTCGTGTTGTGCAGCTTGATCGTCGTCATATGGCGCGTCCTTACGCAAGTATGGCGCGGGCATGGCACATTTGTTTTGAAAAGAAAACGCTATGAACAGGCCCGCCGGAAAGTCTCAGCAGGGAATACAGCAAATAATGAGTGTGTTCATCGTCATGGCACCTGCCTAGCGCGGGGCAGCCCTATGGGTCAAGCTTGATTGACAAAGCCCGCCACCTCTGCGCCCCTGCGGCCCAAACAGATCAATCGGAGATAACGAATGCAGCTTTCCTCACGCATCACAGGTCTTTTGGGCGGCGGATCAGATGGCTGGGGCGTGTTCCTGCGCGCCCGCCAGATGATCTCTGACGGCACCCCCGTCACCGAACTGACCATCGGAGAGCATGACATCCGCACCGCAGCACCGATTTTGCAGGAAATGCACCGGGCGGCCCTTGCCGGGCACACGGGCTATGCCTCGGTTCCCGGCACCACCGCCTTGCGCGATACCGTCGCCCGGCGCGTGCAGGACCGCACCGGCGTGCCCACGACCCGCGATAACGTGGTAATCACCCCCGGCGGCCAGGCCGCCCTGTTCGCCGCCCATGCCGCCGCCACCAACCCCGGTGACACGGCGCTGTTCATTGATCCCTATTATGCGACCTATCCCGGCACGATCCGCGGTGTCAGTGCCGTGCCAAAAGCAGTCCCCGCCCATGCCGATGACGCCTTCCAGCCCCGTGCCGATGTAATCGCTGCCGCCGCACCGGGGGCAAAGTCGCTGCTGGTCAATTCGCCCAACAACCCCACCGGCGTGGTCTATTCCCGCTCCACCCTCGACGGCATTGCGCGTGCCTGCATGGATCACGACCTGTGGCTGATCTCTGACGAAGTCTACGACACGCAAGTCTGGAAAGGCACACATCTGTCGCCCCGCGCCCTGCCCGATATGGCCGACCGCACGCTTGTTGTCGGCTCCATGTCGAAAAGCCACGCCATGACCGGGTCGCGCTGCGGCTGGATCGTGGGGCCGGCGGATGCCATCGAACATCTGACCAATCTTGCCACCCATACCACCTACGGCGTGCCGGGCTTTATCCAGGATGCCGCCCAATTCGCCCTGAACCAAGGCCCCGCTTTCGAAACAGAAATCGCCGCCCCCTTCCAGCGCCGCCGTCTGCTGGCCCAGGATATCATCGCGCGCCAGAATGCCGTGTCCTTGGTGCCCGCCGATGGGGCCATGTATCTGATGCTGGACATCCGTAGCACCGGCATGTCCGGCGAAGACTTCGCCTATGCGCTGCTCGAGGCCCATCATATCGCGGTGATGCCGGGGGAAAGCTTCGGTCAGGCAGCCGCGGGCCATATCAGGGTTGCGATGACCATCGAAGACACCGCTTTTGCGCAGGCCCTGAAAACCCTGTGCGATTTCGCCGACAGCCGCATCAAATAGCAACCGCACCCCCGAAACGTATCAGAGGCCGGGGATTGCTCCCTGGCCCCTGTTCTCTGGCTCTTAAATATCCCCGCCGGAGGCACCTTTTCAGGCACCCCCAAGGGTCACACCGCCAGTTTTCTCACTTGGTCGCCTTAAAAGCGGTAGGAACCGCGCAGGGTAAAGGTTGTCACGTCCAGATCGTCACCGACAACACCACCGATATCCTTGAAACGGTGCTCCAGCAGCTCCGCACCAACGGTGTAGCGTTCCGAGACCTTATAGCTCATGCCGATACCATAGAACGCGCCATCTTCGTCGCCGCCCGACGTGTCAGCCAAGGCATAGCCACCGGTCGCATAGACCAATGTGTTACCAAAGTCGTAACCGCCCTTGATCTTGGCACGTGCAACGGAATCAATTGTTGCTGCACCACCGTTCAGGTCGATGTTGGTTTGGTCATAATCAAGCTCGCCGCCCAAGACGAACTGACCGAAATCATAGTCATAGCCAGCGTGGAAGCCATAAAGGCCGTTGTCGCCATCCAGCACGCCCGGGCCATCTGCATCGCCATAGCCGAGCTGCAAACCAGCGTAAAAACCGGTCCAATCGCCGCCAGTGTTGATGACTGGAACGGGTTCCATCATCACAGGTTCGATCACGGGTTCGCTCAGGCTGCCGGCAAAGACGGAGCCTGCGAAAGCAGATGATGCGACAAGAGCGGCTGAAGCAATTTTCATTGTACGTTTCATAATAGATAACTCCTTAGGATATCATGTCCGAGCGGGGCGATCCCGCCTCGATGACATAACTCGCAAAGTAGGCATCGGTTTCAATCACCACTTGTCATAGATCAATCGGGGGGCGGTTTGTTGCTGTTTTGCCTTGCCCGTCGGCGGAGGGCCGCCACCCATTGCCCTTGTTCACAAGGAGTTCACTTGGTCGCAAACAGAATTTACGTCGCAAACAAGACAGCGTCGGCGACTTTATTTTCGCAGCATCGGAACAATCTTGGGAGCAGGTTCATGAAAACAGACCACTGCATCGCGACGCGTGTCAGCCGCACCATCGGTGCGGATCGCGGGCGTGCGGCACGGGGGGCACCCTTGGGCCACTAGCTTGGCCTTTCGCACCCTGACAGTCACCAATACTGGATTCCCTTCATGACCGTACAAACACCTCACCGCACTGGTGGCCGCGCCGCACGCCGTGCCGCACGCGCCGCCCCCCTTGCCGATCATCTGCGCCCGGTTCGGGCTGGCATGTCGGGCGGCACCTATAATCCGCTGTCCCCCGCCGCGATGGACCGTATCCATCTGGCCGTTCTGGACGCGCTGGAACAGATCGGCCTTGCCGACGCGCCCCCCTCGGGAATTGCCCATATGACCGGTGCCGGTGCCATTCTGGGCGACGACGGCCGGCTGCGCTTTCCCCGTGCGCTGATCGAAGACACGATCGCATCGGCCAACCGCTCTGTCACCTTGCATGGCCGTGATCCAAAGCACGATCTGGAACTGTCGGGCACCAAGGTCCATTACGGCACCGCCGGGGCCGCTGTGCATCTGGTCGAAGTGGACGGGCGCACCTACCGCGAATGTGGCGTGCAAGACCTGCATGATGCCGCGCGCATTGCCGACCAGCTCGACAATCTGCATTTCGTGCAGCGCCCGATGGTGTGCCGCGACATCCCCGACAACCTCGAGATGGATTTGAATTCGATCTATGCCTGCTGTGCGGGTACCACCAAACATGTGGGGGTTTCCTTTACCGAACCGTCTTTTGTGCCGCACGGGCTGGAACTGCTGCACATGATCGCGGGAGGCGAAGACAAATGGCGCGCACGGCCTTTCGTGTCGAATTCGAACTGCTTTGTCGTGCCCCCGATGAAATTTGCCACCGAAAGCTGTCTGGTGATGGAGGCGTTGATCGACGGCGGCATGCCGATCCTGCTGCTGTCGGCCGGTCAGGCCGGTGCCACCGCCCCTGCCCCCATTGCCGGTGCGATCGTTCAGGCGGTTGCGGAATGTCTGGCAGGGCTGGTCTATGTCAACGCGATCAAGCCGGGGCATCCCGCGATCTTTGGCACATGGCCCTTTGTCAGCGACCTGCGCACCGGTGCCATGTCGGGCGGGTCCGGCGAACAGGCGCTGCTGACGGCGGGTTGTGCACAGATGCACCGTTACTATGACCTGCCCGGCGGCGCTGCGGCGGGCATTGCCGATGCCAAGCTGCCCGATATGCAAGCGGGGTGGGAACAGGCGATGTCGAATGTGATGGCGGGCATGTCCGGCCTGAACATGGTCTACGAGGCCGCAGGCATGCACGCCTCCTTGCTGGGGTTCTGTCTGGAATCGCTGATTTTGGGGGATGATCTGATCGGTCAGGCCCTGCGCTGCGTGCGCGGCATCGAAGTCACCGAGGACAGTGTCAGCCTTGAGGTGATCCGCGCCACCTGTATCGGCGGCCCGGGGCATTATCTGGGCTCCGACCAGACCCTGAGCCTGATGCAGACCGAATATATCTATCCCGCACTGGCCGACCGCACATCGCCCAAGGAATGGGCCGAACTGGGCAAACCCGATCTGCTGGCCAAGGCGACAGCCCGCAAGGAAGAAATCCTGGCCCAGCGTGCAAATGCGCGGTTTGATCCTGCAACCGACCGGATGATCCGCGAAAGGTTCAATATCCACCTGCCCCAATAACATGCAACTCCCCCCGTGACTTCGCGGGGGGCTCTGTTAAGTCTTGAAGCGGGGCGCGACATCGCCCCTTACCGCAAGAAGACATGCAGGGACCCTCTATGTTCGGCTTTATCACCACCCATATCGAGGTCGTGGGCGTCATTCTTTTGACGTTGCTGGTTGCGTTCATTCTGCTGCAACAGCGGCGCAGCCCCCAATCCACTGCCGCGTGGATCCTGTTTCTGGTGTTATTACCCTATGTGGCCGTGCCGGTGTTTTTGGGCCTTGGGTTTCGCAAACAAAACAAGAAGTACAACCCGATCCGGTTTTCCGACAAGGAACACCACCGCACGCCGGTACACGCGCTGGATCACACCTTTCAGGCCTTCAACATGCCCCCCGCCGTCGAGGCCCAAAGCTTCAGGCTGCTCGACAGCCCGCAGGCCACATTTCATGCGCTGATGGAGATGATCGAAACCGCCGAACGCAGCATTGATTGCCTGTTCTATATCGTCACCGACGACGACACCGGCAGGCGCTTTGTCCAGGCGCTGACCGCCAAGGCCAGGGCCGGCGTCAAAGTGCGGCTGCTCATGGACCGGATCGGCACCATGCGCGGCCCCCACAAGGCGATGAAAGCGCTGAGAGAGGCAGGTGCCGACGTGCTGTTCTTTTCGCCGTTTCTGCAATTGCCCAGTTCGGGCCACCTGAACCTGCGCAATCACCGCAAGATCATCATCGCCGACAATGCCCGCGTTTTCTCGGGGGGGATGAACATCGGGGCCAACTACATGTCGGACGCGCCCACCGATGCAAGCTGGGTCGATCTGGCTTATCTGCTCGAAGGGTTGGCCGTACAGGGGTTTTGCGATGTCTTCAGATCCGATTGGGAGGTCGCAAGCGGTAACGATATCAAGCTGACCAGCCCCGCCCCGAAATCTGCGGGCCTTGCCACGGTACAACTGATCCCCTCGGGCCCCGATATTGCCGAAGACCCCCTGCATGACGGGCTGATCCGCGCCCTGCATCTGGCACATTCGCGCATCTGGATCGCGACACCGTATTTCGTGCCGACCGAACCCTTGTCCAATGCCCTGCGCATCGCGGCCCTGCGCGGTGTCGATGTCAGGATCATGGTGCCGCAGAAATCGTTGCAGCCGATCGCCGATTTCGCCCGCGGTGCCTATCTGCGCGACGCTGAAACAGCCGGTGCCGTGATCCACTATTTCACCCCTGCGATGATGCACGCCAAGGCGATGGTGATTGATGACGCCGCCGCCATGGGCACGGCCAATTTCGACGTGCGCAGCATGTTGCTGAACTTTGAGGCGATGTTGTTTCTTTATGATGCGGGCAGCGTGGCGGATTTGTCTGACTGGTTCACCGCCGGTTTTGCGCAGTGCCACACAAACACGCCGCACCCGACCTTGCCGCGCCGGCTGTCCGAGGCCATATTCCGCATCGGAGCCCCGATGTTATGACCGCACCAGATACCACCACCGCCCCCACGCTGCGCATCGCCAGCTATAATATGCGCAAGGCCAAGGGCACGGACCGCCAACGCGACCCTGACCGGATCATGCGGATCATCCGCGATCTGGATGCCGAAATCGTTGTGCTGCAAGAGGCCGACATGCGCCTTGGTGAACGCCCCTCGGCCCTGCCGATGGATATGCTGACCGCCGAAACCGGCCTGATCGCGGTGCCCGTGCCCAGCAAGGTCAGCATGGGCTGGCATGGCAACGCGATTTTGTTGACCCCGCGCGCCGAAGTTCACGACGTCCAGCATATCAACCTGCCCGGTGCCGAACCGCGCGGCGCGATGGTGGTGGATACCGATATCGGCGGCATCGCATTGCGCGTCATTGCCACCCATCTGGGCCTGATGCGCCGGTCGCGCCGGGCGCAGCTGTCAGCGCTGATCGCCCATCTGGACGCGCGGTCGCGCCGCCCGACGCTGATTGCCGGTGATATGAACGAATGGTCCCAGACTGTCGGGCTTGGCCGGCTGGCACACCACTTTAACATCCACGCACCGGGCAAGAGCTTTCATGCGCGCATGCCCATGGCCGCCCTTGACCGGATTGCGATGGATGACGATCTGCGGCTGGTCGGCGGCGGCGTGGTTGAAACACCGGATGCCAAGCGCGCGTCGGATCATCTGCCGATTTGGCTCGATTTCATGCCGCTAATGGGTTTCGGCCGCGATTTACTGTGACGTCTTATGCCGCCGCCCCACGCGGTCAGGCCGCCCCGGCAGGTTAAGCACCGTGTCAGACCGTGGCCCCCGCGCGATCACCCTGCCCTTGGCGATCACACATAACCGGTTGGCCCGCAGGCGCAGCGCCTCTATCGGGTCACCGGCATCCAGCACCACCAGTGATGCCTTGGCCCCGACCTCCGATCCGTAATTCTGCAAGCCCATGGTGCGCGCATTGCCCGTGGTCACCATGTCAAAGCATTTGCGCAACGCGTCCGGGCTGGTCATCTGCGCCACCTGCAACCCCATCAACGCCACGTCCAGCATGTCGCCCGTTCCCAGCGAATACCACAGGTCCGGCACGCAATCCTGCCCCCAGCCGACATTGATCCCCATCGCCAGCATTTCCTTGAACCGCGTCAGGCCGCGCCGCTTGGGGAATGTATCATGGCGCCCCTGCAAGACGATGTTGATCAGCGGGTTCGGGATCACGTTGAGGCCCGGGATGCCCGCTAATTCGGATTACTTACATTATCATTTGACAGCAGTGCCTTACATGGTGAAGGCAATGTGATATCGGGGGGCTTTGCCACCGTGCCCATCATCAGCGCCGGCAATGGGTTGTTATCCGTGTCAGCGGTACGGGTCTGGGCGACCAACTTGCTATAGCGCAGCGCCGTAACACGGTCGGATATCTCTATAACCTCATGTAATTTATGGGAAATAAAGGGTATCGACAAACCGTTTGCGGTTGCCAATCGAAGGGTTGCGAAGAGGTCATCTGCTTCTTGCGGGGGCAGATGTGCGGTGGGTTCGTCAAGGATCAGGATTTTCACATACCGGTACAACGCCTTAAAGATTTCCACCCGCTGGCGTTCGCCGACCGACAGGCCGCCCACCCGCGCCGAAGGTTCAACCATAAGTTTAAATATGCCTTACAATTATTTGTTTTTGAACGGTATTCAAACCTTCTTAAAGTGAAAATAATTCAGCGATTGGACGCCAGGCGCGATGTTCTCCAACACCGTCAGATTATCCGCCAAGGTGAAATGCTGATGCACCATGGCAACGCCCGCATCGCGCGCGGCACGCGCATTGCCCGGCGGCAGGGTCTGGCCGAACACCTGCACCGACACTCTGCTGGCGGTATCGCCCCCGAACACGATATTCATCAACGTCGTCATGCCTGCGCCGTTTTCCCCCAACAGCGCCACGACCCCGGCCCGATGCAAAGCCAAGCTGACCGCGTCATTCGCGACCAGCCTGCCAAAGCGTTTGGTGATGGCGTCAAAGCGCAGAACGACCTCTGAGGTTGCCATCATGGGTTACGGCGACGTGGGTTCGCAATCGTCGATCTCGACGGTGAAATCACCTGACATGATCTCGGCCTCGCGCTTTTTGACCAGTTCAAGCGCGGCTTCGGGGGCCTTACCCTCAAACGTGCCCAAGGGGGCCAGAACGGTGCCGCCCTCTTTGGTGAACGCATAGATCCCGAAATCCGCCGCCATGCACATGCCTTGCTGCACTTCGGCAATCGTCTTGTCCAAGGTCGGCGCAAAGTTCCAGATCGCCGGGGCAACGACGGTTTCAGGCCATTCCCGGCTTCGGCATATTCACACACGACGCGGGCATAGTCGGTGTTGCTGACGTTCTCCGAATAGACATGGTCGATATCGCCCGCGCGCATTGGCCGCCATCGCTGCCTTGTGAATGCGGCTGACCCAAATGCCAGCGACCTAGATCGGTTCGGCAGCCAGCGCGGCAACGGGTCAGGCAAAGGTCAACTGCACGCGGCCGAATGCCCCGAAATCCGCGTCGAATACGCTGCCGGGTTCTGCCTCGATCGGGCGGATGAACGACCCTGACAGAACGGTTTCGCCAGCCGACAGACCCATGCCATAGACGGCAAGCCGTTGGACCAGCCAGACAATCCCCATCACCGGATCATTCAGCACGCCTGCGCCCAATCCGGTTTCTTCGACCACCCCGTTGCGTTTGACCACGGCCCCGACCCAACGCAAATCTTGCGCGTCGATCCTGTGCCGCTCAGCCCCCAAAACGATGCCCGCATTGGCCGCATTATCTGCGACCGTGTCATAGATCACCCGCGGTTTGCCGGTCGCCGGATCAGTACGCAACACACGGGTGTCGAGGATTTCGAGCGCGGGGGTCACATGGTCGGTCGCTGCAATAACGGCATCGCGCGTGACATCCGCGCCGGCCAGATCGGTTTTCATGACAAAGGCAATCTCGGCCTCGATCCGGGGTTGGATGAACCGCCCCTTGGGCACCGTGTCGCCGGTCTGGAACACCATGTCATCCAGCAGAACGCCGCTGTCAGGTGTGGTGATGTTGAGCGCCTGTTGCATGGCGCGGCTGGTCAGGCCGATCTTCCAACCAATGACACGCGCCCCCGCCGCCCGTTTGCGCGCGACCAGGGCGGCCTGCACGGCATAGGCATCGTCCAGCGTGATGGCGGGATAGGCAAGGCTCAGCAGCCCGCATTGCTGGCCGCTGAGTTCGGCCTGAAACAACATGTCGGCGGCGGCGGTGATCTGATCGGGGGTCATTCGTCGGTTACTCCGTTGCGCAAGATGCCGATGCCTTGGGCTTCGACCTCGACCACGTCACCGGGCACCAGCCAGACCGGCGGATCAAACCGCGCACCCGCACCCGTGGGCGTGCCCGTGATGATGATGTCGCCCGCCACCAAAGTCGTGAAGGTCGAGATATAGGCGATCTGGCGCGCGACGGGAAACAGCATCCGCCCGGTGCGGTCCTTTTGGCGGAGCGCGCCGTTGACCCGCGTCTCGAGCGCGACATCGACGATCTGGTCAGGAGTCGTAAAGGGCACCAACCAAGGGCCCATGGCCCCTGATCCGTCCCAATTCTTGCCCTGGGTCACGTTGAATTTCGCGTGACGCACCCAATCCCTTAATGTACCTTCATTACAAAGGGTTATTGCAGATATGTGATCCAGTGCATGAGCTTGGTCAATCCGTCTGCCACCTTTGCCGATAACGACAGCAATTTCGCCCTCGTAATCCAGCTGATGTGTCTCTGGTGGGCGGGTTAGAGGCGATTCATGCCCGACAAAGGAGCGCGGAAACCGGATGAACAGCGACATGTTGGGCGGTGCGTCTTGCCCGTCTTTATATTCGGCGTTGCGGTCGGGGAAATTGACGCCCACGCAGATGATCTTTTCGGGATTTGGCACGGGAATATCCCAGCGGAACGTGCCATTGGCGTGGCTGACGGCCCTGCCCTGTGCGGCGGCTTCAAGCGATGAAAAACCATCGTTTTCAATTACATCGCGCAATGTCTTCCACTGCGGAAAATCGCCCGACAGCGCGATCATGCCGCCGTCTGACAGAGCGCCGTAATATTGGGTGCCATCAACGGTGAATGTGGCAAATTTCATGGTGTACTTCCTTTAGGGTGCGATGATCGGTTGCGCCTTCAGATCGCTTTCAGCGACAGTGACCCCGTCGAAAAGCGACCCCAGTTCAAACCAGCTGCGCGGCGCAGCGGCCCCCCACAAGGTCTGGCGCTGCGGGTCTTTGAGATCCCATTTGATCGGTTCCATATCGGGGTCGATCGTCTGGTAATCCGAGCAGTAAATCTCGGTGCGGTGGCCATCCTGATCGCGGATATACAAGAAGAACGCGTTGGAAATCCCGTGCCGTCCGGGCCCGCGTTCGATGTTGGTCACATAGCCGGTCGTGCTCATCAGATCGAGCAGGTCGATGATGTTAAGCGGCGTCGGCACCCAGAACGCAAGGTGATGCAGGCGCGGGCCGGTGCCGTTGGTGAAGGCCACGTCATGCACGCCGCCCTTGCGCTGCATCCATGCGGCCCAGGTGCGGTCGGTTTCCTCGTCTGCGGTGTATTCGGTAACGCGAAAACCCATGTCGCCATAGAATTGCACCGACGCATCGACGTTGGGGCTGAACATGTTGAAGTGGTCGATGCGCAGCGGTTTCACGCCTTGGTACAGCTTGTACTTCTGATGGATCGACGGCAGCCGGTCCATCTTGGCATAAAACTCCAACGGGATACCCATCGGATCACGGGTGGACAGCACCCGGCCCATAAACGGGCGCTCGATCCATGCGGTGGGCAGATCGCGGGATCTGAACCATGCCTCGGCGCGGTCCAAGTCCTCTTCGCTCCAGACCTTAAAGCCCAGAACCCCCACCGATCCGGCTTCGGCTTTTTTCAGGATCACGCAGTGGTGGCCGCGTTCCTCCATGGCGCGCAGATAGATATGGGTCGCGTCCTCGTGGGTGACTTGCAGACCCAGGGTATCGACGTAAAACGCGCGGCTCCATGCCAGATCGGTCACGCGCAGTTCGACATGGCTGAGGCGGACGATGTTGAAGGGCGGGTTCAGGTTGGCGGCGGGAATTGGCATAGCGCTGTCCTTTGTTTACGCGCCCAGACGGGCAATTTTATGCTGGCCAAGGGCAAAGGCGGTGTTTTTCTGCTCCATATAGAAATCAAACGACCATTGCCCGCCATCACGGCCGATCCCGCTGGCCTTGGTGCCGCCAAAGGGTGTCGGCAGGTGGCGCACGTTGTCGGAATTCACCCAGATCATCCCCGCATCCAGCGCGTCCGAGAACCGCAAGGCGCGGGTGACATCATTGGTCCAGACATATCCCGTCAGCCCGTAATCGACATCATTGGCGATGCGCAACGCCTCGTCTTCGTCCTTGAACCGGATCGAGGTCAGGACCGGGCCAAAGATTTCCTCCTGCGAAATCCGCATTTTCGGGGTCGCGTGGGTAAACAGGGTCGGCTTGACGAACCAACCCTTCCCGTCAGGTGCCGTGCCGCCTGCGGCCACAGTCGCGCCATCCGTGCGGGCGATGTCAAAATAGCGGCACACCTTGTCGTAATGCACCTTGTGGATCAGTGGGCCGACTTCGGTGGCAGGGTCCAGCGGATGACCGACGCGAATGGTGTTGACCCGCTCGACCAGTCGCGCCTCGAATGCGTCGGCAATCGTGTCTTGCACCAACAAGCGGCTTGACGATGTGCAGCGTTCCCCGTTCAGCGAATAGATCATGAAGATCGTCGCATCCAAGGCGCGTTCGAAATCGGCATCATCGAATACCACAACCGGGTTTTTGCCGCCCAGTTCGAAATGGCAGCGCTTCAGGGTATCGGCCCCCTGTTTCATGATCATCGATCCGGTTTTGCTCTCTCCGACAAAGGCAATTGCCTTGATATCGGGGTGTTCGGTCAACGCGCGTCCTGCGTCTTCGCCCATGCCGTTGACCAGGTTCCAGACACCGGCGGGCAGACCCGCCTCGTGGGCGATCTCGGCCAGAATACGGGCGGTCAGCGGGCTGAATTCGGCGGGTTTATGCACGATGGTGCAGCCCGCGGCCAAGGCGGGCGCGATCTTCCAGGTGGACAGCATAAACGGCGTATTCCACGGCGTGATCACCCCCACGGGGCCGATGGGGCTGCGGCTGGTGATGTTCATGTGGCTGTTGGTGGGCAGCGATTGCCCGTCGCGTGCCGTCGGGGCCATGTCGGCGTAATAGCGAAAGTTTTCAGCCCCGCGCAGGGCGGCCTTGGACATGAAGCGGAACGCCTGACCGGTGTCCCAGCATTCGTACAGCGCGATTTCTTCGGCGCGCGCCACGATCCCGTCGGCGATCTTGTGCAATATCTTTTTGCGGGCGGCCCCGTCCAGTGCGGCCCATGCCGGAAACGCGGCTTTGGCGGCTTTGGCGGCGCGGTCGATATCCTCTGCCGTGCCTTTGGCGACAGTACATATCAAGGTTTCATCCACCGGCGAACAGGTTTCAAAGCTTTGCTGACCGGCGATATCCTGACCGTCGATCAGGTTCAAAATCCCCTTGTCGCGAAACCGCGCCAGATGGGCGTCAAGCTTGGCAAGATGCGTGGCAAGATCGGTCATTGTAATTCCTTTGACAGGTATTGGCGGATTGAACTGGATTTGAAGCTCAGCGCAGGGTCGATCTCGCGCATCTCCATCGACAGCATGAATGAAGAGCTTGCCATCACGGGGGCGCAGAACGCTTCCATCGCTTGAAAGATCGCTTTCGCGGCGGCCTGCTTGGCAGAATCCGCGCGCCCTGCCGCCAGCCGCACCGACAGATCCAGAAACGCGTGATCGGGGTTGCCATCGGCCATCACCACATGGGTGCAGGCGGTGGCGCGGACCCGAATGCCCGCCACAGGAAAAACGCCCGTCTTGGCTGCGGCATCGGCGACCACCTGACACAGCGCGGCAACGTCCAGACGCGCCGCAAGGTTGGGTGAATAATCAATGTGAAGATGTGGCATGAACCCTCCCCGGAGCCGCATGGATTTAGTTGACAAGTTAAGTATATTAATTAACATGTCAATCAAATTTAGCTAACCCGAAAGCCCCACCTTGACCAACGATCGCTCAAAACTGACGCAAACCGCACGATCCTTGCCGATTGCGCTGCTGCGCGCCCGCGAAACCGTGATGGGTCCTTACCGCGAAATGCTGAGCGAGACCGGCATCAGCGAACAGAAATGGCGGGTCTTGCGGGTGGTATCTGAATCCGGCCCGATGGAACAGACCGCCATCGCCAGCGCCGCCTGCCTGATGTTGCCCAGCCTGACCCGCATCCTGAGCGCGATGGAGAAAGACGGCCTGCTGACCCGCCACCCGGGCACCAAGGACAGGCGCAAATCCATCGTCACGATCAGCACAAAGGGGCAAAACCTGATCAACGATCATGCCGCCCGCTCTGCTGAAATCACACAGCAGCTTCATGCCCGTTTTGGTAGCGTACGCATATCTCAACTGCTGGACTTGCTTGAAGATCTGAAAGACGCTGATCTGACAGCGACACCTGATATCACCACAAAAGGACATACCCCATGAACAAGACAACCGCCGATATGATGGTCGATGCGCTCGTCGCAAATGGTGTCGATACGGTTTTTGGCATTCCGGGGGCGCATTCTTACGAGCTGTCCGATGCGCTTGCCCGGCGCGGCAATGACGTGCGTTTCATTCATACACGCCACGAACAAGGTGCCGGATATATGGCCTATGGCTATGCGAAATCCACTGGCAAGCCGGGGGTGTTTACGGTCGTGCCCGGCCCCGGTGTTCTGAATGCGGGGGCGGCGTTGTGCACGGCTTACGGCGGCAATGCCCCTGTGATGTGTCTGACCGGCAATATCATGTCGCACCTGATTGGTCAGGGGCGCGGGCAGTTGCATGAATTGCCCGACCAGCTAGCCACCTTGCGCGGGCTGACCAAATGGTCCGACCGCATCGATCACCCCTCGCAAACCGCCGATACAATGGCGCAGGCCTTTACCCAGATGCTGTCGGGCCGCCAGCGCCCTGTCGCGGTCGAAGTCCCGTGGGATGTGTTCGGGCAAAAACTGCCCGCGCCTGACCAATGCGCCGCCCCGATCCGGCAGGTCGTGATGGACCCTGATGCCATCGCCGCAGCCGCTAGGATGATTGCACAGGCCGAAAACCCGCTGATCATGGTGGGGGGCGGTGCGCTGGATGCAGCGGACCAAGTGCTTGCTTTGGCGGATAAAATTCAGGCTCCGGTCACGGCCCATCGCAGTGGCAAGGGAATCGTCGCTGAGGATCACCCGCTGTCGATGAACCTGATCGCATCCTATGATTATTTCCAGAAATGCGATTTGCTGATCGGGATCGGCAGCCGGCTTGAGCTGCAATTCATGCGCTGGCAATGGCGGCCCGAAGGGTTGAAGGTGCTGCGCATCGACATCGACCCGACCGAGATGGTGCGCCTGAAACCCGATCTGGGCGTCGTGGCCGATGCCGCCGACGCGACCGCTGCCCTTGTGGCGGCACTGGACGGGCATAGCGCGCCTGACCGCGCGGCTGAATTCGCCGACTACACCACCCGCGCCCACGAAGCCGCGCAAACGGTGCAACCGCAAATGAGCTATCTCGACGCGATCCGCCGCGCCCTGCCCCGTGACGGTTTCTTTGTCGAGGAAGTCAGCCAGATGGGCTTTACCGCACGGTTCGGGTTTCCCGTCTACAAGCCCCGCCAATATGTGACCTGCGCCTATCAGGACAATCTGGGTTTTGGGTATAACACCGCCCTTGGGGTCAAGATCGCCAACCCTGACAAGGCGGTTGTGTCGGTCAATGGCGATGGCGGGTTCATGTTCGGGATGCAGGAAATGGCCACCGCCGTGCAACAAGGCATCGCGGTCGTCGCGGTCGTCTTCAACAACAACGCCTATGGCAATGTGCGCCGCGACCAGATGAATGTGTTTAACGGGCGCGTGCTGGGCTCTGAACTGCACAACCCCGATTTTGTGGCGATGGCCCACAGCTTTGGCATGCGGGCCGAACGCGCCGAGACACCCCAAGCGCTTGAGACGGCGATTACCGAGGCGCTCAAGGCCAATGTACCTGCCTTGATCGAAGTACCCGTCGAGACCGGATCAGAGACGTCGCCGTGGTCGTTCCTGCACCCCGCGCCCCACGCAAGCTGATCCTAACAAAAAGGCCGCCTGATTGAACGGGCGGCCTTTCTTTCAGCTGTCGATATAGTGCTGCATCGCGGCGGTTGCGCCGTCTGACCAGATCATCCTGAGCCAATGATCAAAAGCAGCGGAAAAGGCCGCATTGCAGCCCAGATCGCCGTAAAGCCGGCTTTGGTCCAGCCACGCCTGCGGATTGGTTTTTGCCGCCTGTGCTGCGGCTTTCAGGTCCGCCCAATAGGGGTCATTCGGGGCGATTTCGGTCCCGTCCTCGCGGGTGCCTGCGCACATACGCGCCCACAAGGCTTCGACCAGCGCCAGGCCTTCGATTGCAGTGCCAGCGGCCAGCGCATCACGGATGATGGGCAGGACGAAACCGGGGTGGCGCGAACTGCCGTCAAAGGCCACGCGGCGCACCGTGTCGCGGATTTCAGGGTTGGAAAAACGCCCGTCGATCAGATCGATATAGGCCAGCGCGGTCATCCCCGGCACGGCATCCACATGTGGCGCGCTTTCAACGGTGCTGACCTTGAGCAGGAAGGCACGGATGGTCGGATGCGCCATGCAGCCCGAAATGGTTTCGATGTTCAAAATCTCGCCCGGATTGGCGATGATCTGATGGCCCGCATTCAACAAACGCAGTTTCATCGCCTCGAAGGCGTGGACATCATCGGTAAAGGTGGCACCTGCACGGTCCCAGTCGGGGCGGCCTGCGCAGAACGTGTCTTCGATCACCCATTGGCGGAAATTTTCATGGGTGACAGGCGCGCTATCAATCACGCCAAATTCGCGGGCAAGGGCCAGTTCGGCAGGCCCCGTCGCGGGCACGATGCAATCGACCATCGCATTCGGGAAAGTGCATTGCGCGTCGATCCAAGCCGCGAGATCAGGGTCGGACAGTTGCGCCAAGCCCACCACGGTCTGACGCAGGATCGCGCCGTTGCCTTGCAGGTTGTCGCAGGATTGGCAGGTAAAGGGCCCATGGCCCGCCGCGCGGCGCAGCTTCAACGCTGCGATCATCGCCCCGAATGCGGTCTTGGGTGTGGCAGGCTGCGCCGCATCATGAACCATATCGGGATGGGCGGCATCAAACCCGCCTGCCCCGTTCTGGTAATACCCGCCTTCGGTCACGGTCAGCGACACAATGCGGATTGCAGGGTCGGCCATTTGCGCGATCAGCGCGGCATTGTCATCCTCGACCGGAACGAAACCGATCATTGATCCGGTGATTTCCGCCGATTTCCCCTTGGGGTCCAGTTCGATCAGGGTCGACAGGTAATCCTGCGCCTTCAGGCGTTCGCGCTGCGCGGTATCGGCGGCACGCACACCCGCGCCGATAATGGCCCAGTCATGGGCAAGCCCCATGTCCATCAAACGGTGCAGATACCATGCCTGATGGCCGCGGTGAAAGTTGCCAAGGCCGATGTGCACGATCCCCGGAGACAGGTCTGCGCGCTTGTAGGACGGCACGCGAATGTCTGAAGGAAGGTCTTTGAGGGTCTTAAGAGTCAACGGCTGGGCCATCAATTTCTCCGGTTCGGGGGGATAGGATGACGGACGCGCCTAGCTCATCCATTGACCGCCGTCGACGTTATACGTCTGCGACACGATGTAGTCAGATTCAGCCGAGGCAAGGAAGATCGCCATGCCCGTCAAATCCGCAGGAACAGCAAAGCGCCCGGCAGGCACCCCTGCTGCGACTTCGGCCTTTTTCTGACCGGGTTTCTTGTTTTCCAGCTTGGCAAACATCGCATCGACATGATCCCAATGCGCGCCGTCCACCACACCGGGGGCGATGGCGTTGACGTTGATGCCGTGGCGGATCAGATCAAGGCCCGCCGATTGCGTCATCGAAATCACCGCCGCCTTCGTCGAACAATAGACCAGCACAACCGCCTCTCCGCGACGGCCCGCTTGGGACGCCATATTGATGATCTTGCCGCCGTGGCCCTGCCGGATCATCTGCTTTGCTGCCGCCTGCATGGTGAACAACGTGCCCGCCACGTTCACGGCATAAAGCTTGTCATAGCTGGCGCGGGTGATGTCGACGGTCTCAGAGGCGTCGAACAAAGCCGCGTTGTTGATCAGGATGTCGAGCTTGCCCGCGTGATCCACGACCGATGCAATGGCCGCATCAATGCTGGCCTGATCGCTGACATCAATCTGAACCGCATAGGCCGCATCGCCCAGGCCGGCGGCCGCTGCCTGTGCTGCTTCAAGGTTGATATCCGCAATCGCCACTGTCGCCCCTTCAGCGATATAGGCCTCGGCAAAGCCCAGACCGATGCCACGGGCAGCGCCCGTAATCAGGGCCGATTTTCCCTCAAGCCGTTTCATGCGATCCGCAGCCCTTTTTTATCAAAGCGGTGAATCTTGTCTGCCTGCGGTGTCAGGTGGATCGTGTCGCCATAGCGCAACCCGACCTCGCCCGTGGCCCGCACGGTCATGGGTTCGTCCATTTCGGCCAGATGCACATGGAAGAACGTGTCAGAGCCAAGGTGTTCGGCCACGCCGACCTTGCCCACAAAGGTGCCGCCGCTTTCGACGATTTCCATGTGTTCAGGGCGGATACCAATATGCATCGCATCATGTCTGGCAGCAGTTTCCCCGCCGATGATGTTCATCTTGGGGCTGCCGATAAAGCCCGCAACAAACAGGTTGCGCGGCGTGTGATACAATTCGAGCGGCGTGCCGACCTGTTCGATATGGCCCGCGCGCAGCACCACGATCTTGTCTGCCATTGTCATGGCTTCGACCTGATCGTGGGTCACGTAGATCATTGTTGTTTCGAGCTTTTTATGCAGCTCGGAAATTTCCAGACGCATCCCCACGCGCAGGGCCGCATCAAGGTTGGACAAAGGTTCGTCAAACAGGAAGGCCGAAGGTTCGCGCACAATCGCACGGCCGATCGCCACGCGCTGGCGCTGCCCGCCCGACAGTTGCCCCGGACGGCGGTCCAGATAATCAGTCAGGTTCAACGCCTTGGCTGCGGTTTCGATGCGGCGGTTCTGTTCCTCGACCGGCATATTCGCCATTTTCAGCGGGAACGCGATGTTCTTGCGCACCGACATATGCGGATACAGGGCGTAGGATTGGAAAACCATCGCCAGCCCGCGCTTGGCCGGTGGCAGGTTTGTGGCTGGCTGACCGTCAATGCGGATTTCGCCGCCCGTGACATCCTCAAGCCCCGCAATCAGACGCAGCAAGGTGGATTTACCGCAACCCGACGGGCCGACGAAAACCACGAACTCACCGTCTTCGATGGTCAGGTCCAGCGGTGGAATAACCTCCACTTCGCCGAATTTCTTTTGCACTTTCTCGAGCGTGATGCGTCCCATGAGAAATCCTTCCTTATTTGACGGCGCCGAAGGTCAGGCCCCGGACGAGTTGTTTCTGGCTGAACCAGCCCATGATCAGGATCGGCGCGATGGCCATAATCGAAGCCGCACTGAGCTTGGCGTAGAACAAGCCTTCGGGTGCCGAAAAGCTGGCGATGAACTTGGTCAAGGGTGCTGCGTCAACGGTGGTCAGCAGGATGGTCCAGAATGCTTCGTTCCAGGCCAGAATGACATTCAGCAGAATGGTCGATGCGATCCCCGGCAACGCCATTGGCGTCAGCACATACAGGATTTCGTTTTTCAGGCTCGCCCCGTCCATCCGCGACGCTTCGAGGATCTCACCGGGAATTTCGCGGAAATAGGTGTACAGCATCCAGACAATGATCGGCAGGTTGATCAACATCAGCACGACGACCAGCAACAGACGGCTGTCCATCACGCCAAAGTATTTCGCAATCAGCACAAGCGGATACAAAACCCCGACGGCGGGCAACATCTTGGTCGACAACATCCACAACAAGACATCCTTGGTCCGATCGCCCGGCACAAAGGCCATCGCCCAAGCCGCCGGAACCGCGATCACGATCCCCAAAAGCGTCGATCCAACTGCGATGATGATCGAGTTCATCAAGGCCAGCGGATAATTCGACCGTTCCAGCACGTCGTGATAGTTCTGAACCGTCCAGTCAAAGAAGAACCAGACCGGCGGGTCGGAAATCGCGGTGCTTTCCGCCTTGAAGCTGGTCAGGAATGTCCACAGGATCGGAAAAAAGATCAGTAGACCGAAACCCCATGCCAGGGCTGTCCACATCAGTTTTTTGCGGGGAGATATTGCGCGTGCCATGATCTGTACCCTTCAGTTATCGATGTTTTTGCCGACAATGCGCATCAGGAAGATGGCAATGATATTGGCAAGGATGACGGCAACGATCCCGCCCGCTGAGCCCAGACCGATGTTCTGGCTTTCAAGGACGCGCTGGTAGACCAGATAGGTCAATGTGCGTGTGCCAAAGGCCCCGTTGGTGGTCACGAAAATCTCGGCGAAGATCGACAGCAAAAAGATTGTCTGGATCAGGATCACCACGGTAATGGCGCGCGAAAGATGCGGCAGGATGATGTACCAGAACCGCGCCAGCGGCGGTGCGCCATCAATTTCGGCGGCCTCAAGCTGTTCGCTGGACAGCGATTGCACCGCCGTCAGCATGATCAATGTCGCAAAGGGCAGCCATTGCCATGCCACGATAATCACGATCGACAGCAACGGGGATTGGCTCAGGAAATCATAGGGTTGCATACCAAAGAACTTGTAGAAGTATGAAAACAGCCCGTTATCCACATTGAAGAACATGTTCTTCCAGACCAGCGCCGACACGGTGGGCATGACGAAAAACGGTGCGATCACCAGAATGCGGACAATGCCCTGACCGAACATCGGCTGATCCAGCAGCAGCGCCAGAAGAATACCGCCCGTGATCGTGATGGCCAGAATGCCGCCCACCATCCAAAGGGTCGTCCCGACCGATGACAGGAACGATGAGGACGACACAAACCGGACGTAGTTATCAAACCCGATCCACGCATCGAACACACCGCGCATCGGGCGATAATCTGCAAAGGAAAAATACAGCGTCATGCACAAGGGGATCAGCATCCACACCAACAGCAGAAAAACGGCTGGGGCGATCATGATGCGCGCGGCTGATTTGGAATGTTCTGTCGCCATGTCAGGCTCCTTCCGACAAGATAAGCAGGACCTTACGAAGACCGCGTACGCGACCTGCGAAAACACCTAGCATACAACTGTGGGGTGGTTCAGGGAAATCCGGGGCAGGTACGCCCTGCCCCGGACTGGAAGATAAGCGTCGGCTTAGTAGCCCGCTGCTTCCATTTCTTCGGTGGTCAGCGCTTGCGCTTTTGCAAGGGCTTCTTCGGCTGTCTGGTTGCCGGCAAGTGCATCCGAGAACTGCTGACCGACCTGGTTGGCAATGCCCGCAAATTCAGGGATCGCAACAAACTGGACACCTGTGTAAGGCACTGGCTTTACAGTTGGGTTTGTCGGGTCTGCGGACAGAATGCTATCAAGCGTCATTTGTGCAAATGGTGCAGCAGCAAGGTAGTCGGCGTTTTCGTACAAGGATGTACGTGTGCCCGGAGGTACGTTTGCCCAACCTTCGTTACCCGCAACAAGTTCTGCATAGGCCGGGCCGGTTGCCCAAGAGATAAAGGTTTTCGCGGCGTCCTGCTTTTCAGAAGAAGACGGGATCGCCAAGGACCATGCCCACAGCCAGTTGCCGCGCTTGCCCAGACCGTTGTCAGGTGCCAATGCAAAACCGACTTTGTCTGCGACAGTTGAATCTGCGCCTGTCACAAAGGATGCCGCAACGGTTGCGTCGATCCACATGCCACATTTTCCTTGCTGGAACAGTGTCAGGTTTTCGTTGAAACCGTTGTTGGCGGCACCAGCTGGACCGGATTCATTCATCATACCCAGATAGAAGTTCAGGGTATCGGCCCATTCAGGGCTGTCGAACTGTGCGTTCCATTCTTCGTCGAACCAACGTGCGCCAAAGGAGTTGGACATCGCTGTCAGGAAGGCACCGTTTTCGCCCCAGCCTGCTTTGCCGCGCGCACAGATGCCGTTGATGTCGCTTTCACGGTCGGTCATTGCGGCTGCGGCTTCACGGATGAATGTCCATGTTGGCGCGTCCGGCATTTCAAGCCCGGCTTTTTCCATCAGGTCTGTGCGATACATAACCATCGAGGATTCACCATAGAACGGCGATGCGTACAGTTCGCCGTCAACAGTCAGACCGCCAGCGATCGCAGGCAACAGGTCGTCCTTGTTGAAATCATCGGCCATGCCTTCGTTCAAGGACACCAGCCAGCCGTTGTTGGCCCAGATTGGCACTTCGTATGTGCCGATTGTCATAACATCATAGGCACCGCCACCGGTGGAGATGTCTGTTGTCAGGTTTTGACGCAGAACGTTTTCTTCCAGCGTGACCCATTCGACTGTGATGTCGGGGTGCTTCGCGTTGAAGTCCTCGGTCAGACCCTGCATGCGGATCATGTCACCGTTATTGACAGTTGCGATTGTGATTGTCGTACCATCCGCGGCTGCGATGCCAGCAGACAGACCGAAGCCGACCGCAGAGGTCAGCAAGAGTTGCTTCATGTTCATGGTTGTCCTCCCAAAGACTTTTACACGTGTCAACACTAGGTCCAAGATCGCACAACCGTCAACTTAATATTTCAAATATTAACGCCGCAACGCAGCAAACGGAAAGAATTCAGGCGGATTCCCGGATCTTCAGCACGCCATCCATAAGCTGAACCGTCTGATTGTCTTGAGAATTTTCCGCGCGCAACTTTTCGATCAGCCGATCGATGGCCGCCTGCCCTATCGCCTCAACATTCTGGGCCACGGTCGTCAGTGTCGGGATCAGGAAGGGGCAAAGCGGGTAATCATCATGCCCCGCGATTCGCAAACCGCCCTGACGCAGCGTCCCCGGCTCAAGCCCGTGATGCGCCGCGGCCCGTAGCGCCCCGATTGCCACACGGTCATTCGCGCACAGGATCGATGAATTGATAAACTCACCCTTCGAAAAATACGCATTCAGGACCGCCAACCCATGCGCCTCGAAATACCCGCCCGCATCAACCTCCTCGGTGCCGATAATGACGGGCTCATGCCCCAGCTCCTCCATCTTGGCGATATATGCCGCCTCACGCTCAAGGGCGTTAAAGTTCACACGCGGCATCGCCAGAAACACCGGCGGACCACCGACACGGTTCAGGTATTCTGTAATTATTCCAGTGCTTTGAACATGGTCGGTCCCAACAAAATCCACCTGGGACAAGCGGGCAGGACGTGAATCCATCAGCACAAAAGGCAGCCTTGAATTCAGCCTTTCATAGACCTTCAGGTCACTGTGATTGCCCAGTGGGGCAACGACCGCCCCATCCACATTCATAGACAGAAACGTCTCGGCAGCGCGGGCTTCGATATCGGGGTCCGCATGCGAACATTGCGTGATAACGGTATAGCCTGCCCGCATGGCAGCACGCTCAATCGCCTCAAGCAGACGTGTAAAAAAAAGGTCATTCAGATAGGGGATAATCACGCCGATCATCCCGGTCGACTTCCGATTCATCCGCGTGGCAAAGAAGTTCGGCGTGTAATCCACCTGCTCCAACCCGCTGCGAATACGCTCGACCGAGGACTTGCTGACCTTTGAAGGATCCTGAAAATAACGTGACAAAGTCGGTCGCGACACACCGATCGCGGCTGACAGCTCCTCCATCGTATGGATCTCAGGCTTTGACATGTGTAAAATTTCCTTCACTACCATTGCTGAAATGAACAGTAAGGTAAAAAAATGGAAATGTCGCCACGGAGATTTTCACATGCGGTAAAATACCCGACAAAATATTGCCATTTCCCAAGCAGATGTCATTCAGAACCACGTCCAAAGCATCGCGCAGCGCCCAAGACCCAGGACCCAGGACCCAGGACCCAGGACCCAGACATGATCCCGAGCCGCGTCATAGCAAGCTGTGAGTTTCTGGACATCGGCTTGTGTTTGTCGACAACACCGCCATCAGGGTCGTGACAAACGCCCGGGGGCTGCAATACTCGATCTGGGCTACAAGTTTCTAAGTCAAACTGCTTCGCAGCATTTGTTCGGCGACCACACTGATATGGTGTCTTTGGCATGGAAGATCGAAATCAAGCAGCGCGCCCCGGTTCAATTCACTCATCCGGGGCTTCTGGTCTCGCTTTCAAATCGATTAATAACCTGCGCTCCGCCCAACCTTGGTGCCCCCGCCTCCTTGCCTTTCGCCTTTCGCGGGCCGCAAGATCCATTTTGTAAAGAAACTACTCGGATTGCGCGGCCCACCGCTTCGCCGTCCATGGACACCCGCCGTTATCCCCAAGGGGATCTCCCGCTACCGGTTACAGAGCACCATCGCCCCTTCAAAATCTCATGGATTTAAAATTGCTGCCGACCATTTTCGCTGATGCCGCTCTACACCCCTTAATAATCCGGGTTACAACCCGCGCGTCAGAAAACGCCACTGAGGAAACCGGTCCCAACCAAAGGCTTCGCGTTGAATGACCAGCACGGATATTCAACGCCGTCCACTTTCATTGCTTAATTGATGCAATATTAAACCGAGCGTTGACCCCCGCCTGGAAATCCGAAAGCTGGCAGGAAGGCCCGCCAACACCTGCAAGGAAGAAAGGCCATCCAGACCAGCCGCACGGGTATGATAGAGCTGCCCGCCCCTAGTCGCGTAGGTTTCGATGTCTATGCCGTTTTTCGGGCCATCGAATTTGCGCCGGTCGTTTGAAACCGCTCGGTCAATTCACGCAGCGTACTGGCGTTCTGGGCCAGGCTAAGACAGGCGGCGTTGGTTTGCTCAAACCGTGCGGCGTTACGCTGCGTAGCGGATCCCAAATCACCTACAGAAGCGTTTACAGATGATATCTCTACACTTTGCCTTTGCGTGCTTTCCGCGATTTTTTCCATTTTCGAAGTTATCGCCAGAACGCCGGCAACAACCTTTTCCAGGGCAGAAACGCTATCCGCGATCTTATTTGATCCATTCGCCACCTGCTCCTCTGATCGGGTGATGATTGTCCGGATGTCTGTCGCACTTTCCGCCGACCGCTGCGCAAGAGCTCTCACTTCTGATGCGACAACCGCAAATCCTCTTCCGGCATCACCTGCCCGTGCAGCTTCAACACCAGCATTCAGCGCCAAAAGGTTTGTCTGAAAGGAAATCGCGTCAATAACCTCAACAATTTTGGCAATTTCTTCAGCTTCCGTCTTGATCGACTGCATCGCAACAGAAGCATCTGACACAATTTCACCGCTTCGTTTTGCACTGGTTTGCGCAGTTTGCGAAGACCCGTTTACCTCGTCAACATTCGCCGCATTTTCTTTAACTATCCGAGTAAGCGCATCCAACGCATTGGAAGTCTTCCCAAGGGTCATGGCCTGTTGTTCAGTTTGGAGCGCTAAATCATTGGTGGAAATCGAAATCTCATGAATTTCTGCATCCATTTGCAACGATCGGCTGGCAACTTCGGACACCATTTCTTCCAACGCTTGTACCGCAGCGTTGAAGCCATTCCTCAATTCATCATACTCTTCCGGAAGCGATCCCGAGATGCGCGCAGTCAAATCACCCGATTGCAAACGCCCCAAAGCAACACGCAGGGCATCAACCACAGAGGCCTGCTCCTCAGACTTTGCGCGATCACGCTCCATATGATCGTTCTGTAATTTGAGCGTCTCGGCCTCACTCGCTTGCCGCGTCGTTTCGGCATTTTCAAGTTGAACGATGGTGGCTTCAGCGCGCTCTTGCGCTGACTGCGCCTCCTGTTTGGCTGTCTCGGCTTGTTTCTGCGCTGTTTGAGCAAGCGTGCGTGCCGTATCTGAAATTGCCAAACTCTCAGAAAGTTCATCAGCTTTCAAACTCATTTCCACTTCAAGGCCCTTCAACTGAAGCACAGTAATCACCAACGCCGCCGTCTCAAGCACAACTATGACAGCATGAAACGAGGTGCGCTCGATATTCTCCCAAACCCCGCCAGAGGGGTAAATCAAAGAGGGCATCAGTACAGAGAGCGACGCGTGATGGATTGCGATAACCCCAGCGGCCACAATGAGCGATGGAACACTCCGCAAAACAACCAACGATGCGAGCAATGCAAAATACAGCATGTGACTGTCAATCTGCCAAGGATGACCTTGAAAAGCCCCGTTTAACGCAATTGCCTGGCCAGTAAGTGCAATCGCCGCCCCAACTGGTACCAGCAATGGCTTGCTGAGTGCCATCGATGCTCCCAATATCAAAAAGCTGATTGAGACTGCGCTCGCCCAAACGATGTTACTGCCAATAGCAAATGCAGCAAGGACAACGCACGGGAAAAGCAATATTGCTCCTCCAAAGATCAGTTTAGCAGATGTTGAAAGTGAACTTATTGTCACAACGGTTAACTCCTTGAAGGCAGAGACTTTGGATTGACTGAAAATCCGCAAATTCCCGCTAACACACTAGCGGGAAGCATTCGGTATCCAGCAGATTTGAGGTTGGCATGCCCACTTGGCGGCAACATAACCATAGTTGAAAATCGCGAACTTCGCGGACCCAGCTCACGGCCACGAACAGAGGAAACTGATTGAAACAACGGCCTAATAGGTTCGAGAGAGATGACTAGGTAAATACCATTTTTATCCAAATTGCCCACGGTTGGTCCAATTGCTGCCAAAGGCCCAACCCCCAGGGAAAATAGAATTGTTACGAAAGACCAAGACAAATTTCCAAACATCGCAAGTCCAAAATTACACGATAAGTAGTTATATGCAGAATATAAAAAATGAAACCTTAAGACGTGAAACCAATATAACACCAATTTCAGTTAAACAGGGCAATTTGGACCGCGATATATGAAGATCAACTGCTAGCACATTGGGGTGAAACCATAAACGTAATAGCGGCGGACAGACTAGCAACTCGTCGCGTCTTGAAAGAATGTTACATCCTCTTCTTCAGTAGGTTTACCGAAAACCGCACCAGATAAATTCCTTCTTGTTTGCCCCAGATGGAGAAGATCTAGACAATCGGATATATTGACTTTCACTTCAAGGCTCTCGCTCTCACACAGACCTTTTAAAAATCTTTGAATGTCTTCTGCGGTTTGAATAAGCAAGTCCACATTCTGTAGTGAAATCACATCGTCTTTTCCAATATTACCATCAGTCTTTGATATTTTCATAAATGCGATTTCGACTTCGCGCGCCATTGTCTCTATCCTAAAGATTTCGCCTTCCAGGTTCTTTACAATCTCACCCAAGTTAAGAAGCACCCTTGTCATAAACGCCCTGTGACGGTTTCGAGGCACGCCCTCATCTTTGCAGTGTCAAATGGTTTCGGTAGAAAGTTATTCAGACCCCACTTTTGAGCTTCCGCTAGGATTTCTTTAGTCATCGAACCACTTACCAATATAAATCCGATTCTTGATGTCAATTTTTGAGCCCTTAAATTTGCAAGCAATTGCAATCCAGTCATTCCAGGCATATGCTGATCTGATATCACCAGGTGGAACCCTTCCCGAGTAGCCTTGTCGAAGGCAATATCCCCAGAGTTACATACATCAACATTTGCAATTCCAATTTCATCCAGTGCATTACAAATTAGACCCCTGCTCACACTGGTATCATCCGCAACCAAAATTTTTACTGAATCACGTAATAACATTAAGACTCTCCATGTGCTCAATATTCTGACTTCTCAGCGCTTGAGGGCGGCGGAAGGACGTCGGTCCAAATAGCTCCAGCCTATCCATCAACTCAGGGCCGATGCGTTCCGAATGCCCAATGAACAAAGCGCCATCTGGGTCCAAAACAGCTTCCAAACCTGTCCAAATTTTCGACTGCGTTTCTGGCGGCATATAGATTGCAACATTTCTGCAAAAAATTACTTGGAATGGGCCAGAAACTGGCCAAGGCTCGATAAAATTAAGATACCTAAATGTTGTAAGTGCCTTTAATTTTTCCTGAACGCACAGGTTATCACTGTCCTGTTCTGGCTCAAAAATATCTTCGACATAGCGCTGCGGGACACTGGAAATAGATGCTCTTGAATAAACGCCAGCCTCTGCATGTTTCAACGTTTGAGTGTCAACATCCGTCGCCAAAATACGTATATCAAAATTGTGGGCGTCGGGGAAATTATTCAACAGAACCGCTGCGATACTATATGCTTCCTCACCACTCGAACAAGCTGCGGACCATAACCTCACGCGTGCTCCATTTTTGGCTTGTTTAATAAGTGAAGGAAGTATCTCATTTTCAAATATTTCGAAATGCCTAAGTTCGCGAAAGAACCGTGTCGTATTTGTCGTCAGCGCATTGATCATCAGGGACATCTCATGCCCCCCCGGATCATCTATTATATGCTGAATATAGCTATCAAAACTTGATAGTCCCAGTCGCCGCACATGTAAAGAAAGCCTTGAAGTTATCAAGCTCCCAGCACTCTCATCTAAGAGAACCCCAATTTTTTCTCCTAGCAGGGTCCTGATTTTATCAATAGCACTTACTGACAAGGTCAACTCTTGTCGTTTTTCCAGACTTGATCCGCTCATCATAGTCATACGCTTTCCTGTGCGGTCGTCATTGATGCTGCGAGGGACGCTATATCAAGTACGCGAAGCGTTTTATTATCCGAGATATATATCCCTTTTACGAACTGATTTTCCTTTTTCCCGCCCATTTGGGGCATAGGCTGGATGTCAGTTTGGGAAAGCTCAATGATGTCGGATACAGCCGTTACCAAGAAACCGACAATTTTCTTTTCGATTAATGTAATTATTATCACATCTCTCTCTTTGGATTCGCAAACACCCAAGCCCAAGCGTGCCGATAAGTCTACAATTGGAACGACCGCGCCGCGTAAGTTCATAACACCCAGCACGTCTTTGGGAGCGTGGGGTAACATGGTGACATTTGTCCATCCGCGTATCTCCCGAACCAGTATGATATCCATACAAAAGTCCTGCGAACCAATAGAAAATGTAATTAATTCAAATTTTTCTGAATTACTGCTATCGTCTTCAATTTTCATGCGATTGCCTCAATGGATTGAATAGACCTTGATTGATCCACGGAAACCTGGTGGGTTATTTCATCTAGATCAACAATAAGAGCGATTTGCCCGTCACCAAGGATTGTTGCTGCCGCAACAAAAGGAACATGCCCATAATTAGACTCTAGACTTTTAATGACGACTTGCCTTTGGTCTCGAATCTTATCAACCGCGAGCGCGAAATGCTCACCTTTATCGTCTTCTACTATAACCAAAATTCCGTCATTGGTGTGATTCTTTATTGGCGCACAGCCAAATACTGCCCCTAATTCAATAATTGGCACCATCTTTTCGCGCACGGCGATCATCCGTGCTGCTGGGCCGATCTGATGAATTTGTGATGTATCAGGCCGAATAGTCTCAACGATTGCGGAAATGGGCACCACCATAGTCTCATCAGCGACATCGACAACCATTCCGTCCAGAACCGCCAGAGTAAGCGGTAGACTGATTGAGATGGTCGTCCCCGATCCCGGATGCGAAATGATCGCAACCCTCCCACCAAGGCGGCGGATTTCACTGTTTACGACATCCATCCCGACACCACGGCCTGAAAGGTTCGTGACAGACGCTGCAGTCGAAAAGCCCGGTAAGAACAGCAATCTATCAATGTCAGAATCAGAGAGCTGTGCAGCTTGCGGGACCAGGCCCTTTTCAATTGCCGACGAGAGAACCTTTTCTCTTTGAACGCCACCGCCATCGTCGATAACTTCAATCACAACGCGCCCCGACCGGTGGGCTGCAGAAAGCGTGACAGTTCCAATCCTGTCCTTCCCTGCTTGCGATCGTAGTGCGGCATCCTCCAAGCCATGGTCCACAGCATTCCTGAGGATATGAGTAAGGGGATCGACCAAACGTTCAATCACGGTTCGGTCGACCTCTGTATCCTCACCCTCAGTCGCAAATCGAACTTCCTTTCCAGCGATTTGGGCCGTCTCTCGCACTATCCTGGCCATACGCTGAAATAGTGGCTTCACAGATTGGGCGCGGATGGCCATAACGCCTTCTTGAATGGTTCTCGTAAGGGACTTGAAGTCTTCAAGCGTCGTCGAAAGTTGCCGCCCTCCAATACCATCTTGTTCTGTAATCGACTGCGTCATGACGGATTGGGTTATGACCAGCTCTCCGACTAAATTGATCAACTCGTCAACCAAATCCAGATCAACACGAACAGTCGCTTTCGGCGCAGCACTTATTGCACTTCTAATTGCAGATGGCTCCGCAGAATGAACCTCCCCGGCTGGGTCAGGAGCAGCGTTTGGTTTTTCCATAGTAGGAGTGCTAGCAGGATGCTTTGAAACGCTTTCTATCGGTGCGGAAACGGTTATATCGGCAACTTTGCTCGAAATTTCAATCTTTGCATATGGTTCCGAAAACTCGAATATCTCAAGAATTTCACTCTCAGATTGATTGGTCGAGAGAGCCAGGTGCCACTCTATAGCTGGCTCAGCTTGATCCCATTTGAAATCACGATCAAATTTACACTGGACTTCCAAGACGCCCAAGGTTGAAAGTTCCCGAAAGATTTGCACCGGTTCATGCCCATTAGCATAGAGATCCAGTGTTGGTTTGAAGTATATCTCGAAAACACTTCCGTTGACATCTTCAACTGGCGGGAATTGCATCTCACCGCTTAATGCGAGCGGAGTAAATGCGGCGATACAGTCATCCTCTTCAGAAACACCCGCTCCAAATTTCATTGACCCCGATAGTGCTGATAGGTCTTTTATCTTTGATTCTAACTCTGCGGCTATAGGCTCCACATTCTCAGCACCAAGCGAAACCAGATCTGTCAAATAGTCTGCAGACGTGAAGAAAGTATTTATAATTTTTTGGTTTAGAGTTAGTTTACCGCTGCGTAGCTCGTCCAAAATCGACTCATACGCGTGGGCAAATTGCGTGATTGCATCTAATGAAAATGATGCAGCACCCCCTTTTACTGAATGAACCGCACGAAACATTCTATTAATTATTTCTGGATCAAGATTGGAAAAGTCCTCAGAGCCTTCAAGGGCGGTCAATCCATCAGTCAGATCTTCTAATTGCTCCTCACACTCCTGAAAGAACACCTGGCGAAGCTCAATAAGTGATGCCATTCCTCAGACCCTCGCAACGCGTCGTATTGCTGAAATAAGTGTCGTGTCATTGAATGGTTTTACAATCCAGCCTGTTGCGCCAATATTTCGGGCGCGATCCTTAAGTTCCGGGCTGCTTTCTGTACTTAGCACCAAAATGGGGACAGATGTTCCGCACACTCCGTTCCGGACGGCTTCAATCAATCCAAAGCCATCCATAACCGGCATGTTAATATCTGTAATTATTACATCAGGCTTGTTTTCAATTACCTTATCTACACCGTCAGCGCCATCTTCTGCAGTTGTCACTAGAAATCCGGCCTCTTCCAATGTCAGGCGCAAGAGATCACGCATTGTGCGGGAGTCATCAACTGCTAAAATACTCAAGCTCATGTTTTTTTTCCCTTTTCAAGAAGCTCCTGGGTCATCCCGAGCATTCTAAGATCATCTTCGAGACTTGAGGACACCTCGATCTGAAATTCGCATCCGGAATCCTCGCAAAACAACTTAAACCTTAGGAGAATTTCCGCAGGAAAAGCCCCAATAGAAACAACCCTCCGAGCATCAATAGTGATATCAGAGCCCTCGCTTTCAGATAGTAGTTTTGCGAATTCTACAGCCATTCCTGATTGTATTTTATCTGGAAGATCTATGGTTCTTTTATTCACATTATTCACCAAAAAACATAATTTCTTCTTTAGTTTCTAGCGGAGTGGAAGATATATTAGCTTCGGCTTCGCAATCATAAATTAGCCGTTGACTAACCTGCCCGGTGGAAGGGTTGAATCGTATTGCTCGGGCATGCTCACCGCCCAAGCTGCACGCAATGATCGGAAAACCTTCCATATCTAGAAATTTTGTTGCAAATTCACAATTCTTTATCCCAATATGCCCCATTATTCCGGACATGGTGGCTCCGCCAAAGACTTTCGCTTGCAACTGTGATTTTCTCGCGCCAAGCTTTAATAGACCATTAATTAATACTTCCATTGCATATGCCCCGTATCTTTCCGAATTTGTGTCGCGATCTGATCCTGTTGCGAGCAGAAAATGGTTCATTCCGCCTACTTTTAAAACAGGATCATATAGACAGGTCGCCACACAAGAGCCCAATAATGTCTTCACAATTACATTAGGGGAATTACTTACGTGAAACTCCCCCTGTGCGACAATAATTTCGTCTGACTTTACATCTCGCATTGGAGAGTCTGGCAAACTTAGCGACACTGAACGTTTCCTCCCCATGGCCCAAACGGCGTGATGAATATGAATTTAAAAGTCGGTCCATGTACCTGACACAGAGTTCACAAGTTGATTTGATATTGGCGTATTTGGCCTTTTTTCACTTTCTTTCGGCTTTTCGATCTTCACGACCTTGGCACTTTTAGTGCCATAGGCGACGGATTTTTCAGCCAATTGAAAGTGGTTTAGGGTCTCGACCAAGGCAACTGCTTCTCTTTTTAGAGCTTCGCTTGCAGCGGTCGTTTCTTCTAATCTTGCTGCATTTTGCTGCGTAGACTGATCAAGTTTTGTAACGGAACTATTGATCTCTTCCAGGTTCAGCGATTGTTGCTGGGCGGAAGTCGCTATTTCTGAAACTTGCATCGATATATCATGAACTGAATTTGCGATCTCTTGAAGAGAACTGCCTGTTTCACCAACGAGATCCACACCAATTTTCACTTGAGCAACTGACTTCGCAATAAGTCCGTTTATTTCAGTCGCCGCTTCGGAAGATCGCTGTGCAAGGGCTCTCACTTCAGATGCAACAACGGCGAAACCTCTACCTGCTTCACCAGCCCTCGCGGCCTCGACCCCTGCGTTCAATGCCAATAGGTTTGTTTGAAATGCGATATCATCGATTACCTTGATTATGGATGCTACTTTTTTGGAGGACGTTGAGATTTCATCCATTGCGGTCACAGTCTTCAAGACAACTACACCGCTTTTTTCGGCATTGTTTTGCGCCTCTGAAACGATTGCATTGGCTTTTTGAGCACCTTCTGCGGTTCCTCGAACAGCGGCTGTCAATTCGTCCAGCGCGGCAGCGGCCTGTTCCAAGGTAGCTGCCGTCCCCTCAGATCGACGCGAAAGGACCTCAGTTGTGCCGCTAATATCTTGGGATTCATTTCGGATTGTTTCAGCGCGATCGGCAATTCCCCTTAACGCCTGGCACATTTGACCGATTGCGCTGTTATAGTCCTGCCTCAGTTCCTCGTAACGGTCGGCAAATGGTTCAGACAGGTCGACATGCAGGTGGCCATCGCGCAGACGTTTGAATGCAACACGCAGGGCATTGACGACTTTCGCCCGCTCCTCGTTCAGCTCCGCACGTTCCCACTGGGCTTTTTCGGCGGCATGTTCGACTTCGGTGATATCGCGACCAAGCAAGATCAGACGGTAGGGCTTCTGGTCGGTCCCAATGACCGACGTAATGCTGCCTTCAACAATAACGTCACACCCATAGGCACCCTGAAAACGCATTTTCCCAACGAAGGAACGGTCTTTTTTGAGTGTCTCATTCAGTTCTTCGAGGTCGCTCGAGATCAGGGAGGTCAATGTAGTGACGCCTGTCGGCTCAGTCCTTTTGATCGTAGCACTGAAAATTTCATTGGCGTCGAGCAGATTGCCATCCGGTGAAAACTCGGCGCGCAGTTGCGTTGTGTTCAGTTCGTTAATGAGTGCCGTATTTTTCCAGACATTCGTTACGTCCTGCCATTCTAGAACAAATCCGATTTTCTGATTGTCACTACCGTGTATCGCTTTGATTTTCATCGATATACGGACATCGTCCATAGAGATTATGGTCTCAAACGCCTCGCCATTTGAACCAATGTGATCCATCTTTTCCGCAGGGTTCGAGCCAAAGAAATCTAGCGGCTTTCCGACCAGATTTCTTGCGTCAAAATGTGGGAAACAGTTTTGAAATTGCTCGTTCCGGATTTTGCACATGTCTTCGAATGCCGGGTTGACCGCAAAGATCACGCCATTTTGGTCCGCGAGCACCAAAGCCGCCGAAGAACTATTGAAAGCCTCACGCTTAAAGCTTGCATCGCGGGCACCTGCGGCAGCGGCTTCCAGCTCTGCGCGAAGATGGTCGACCGCCTTTCCCGTTATACCGAATTCATCGGACCGCGAGGCACTGGCAACTTCTGTTGTAAACTCGCCAAGCCGTAACGCTTCCACTGTTTTGGTGAGCTCCGACATCGGTTTTAGTATTATGCCATGGAATGCTAGGATTGTTGCGCCAACCGCCAGAAACCCGGCAACGGCAGCGGCAATCAATGACTTTATCTGTGTGGCTTCCAGAAAATCGGCAAGGGGCCCCAACGACCAGCGCATTGCAAATGCGCCGACATTTCGCGCTTTTCCATACATGAGCGGAAATGCGAGTACCTTTTCGTTTGGTAAGTTTATGTGACTGTCCGCCCCAAGAGCACTGCGTGCGAAGTTGGCCAATGTTTCATCAGGGTTGGGGCCGTGCTTTGCAATGATTGCCCCTTCGGCCCCCACAACGACAAAGCTGATATAAGAGGTTTCAACCCCTTCTTCGAATTGACCCAATAGCCCATCAATATCCCCATATTTTTCGAATGCGACAGGGGCAGGCAACGCGCTGGCAAGCAATTTTCCCTGGCCTTCGGCTTGTTTGGCCAAGGATTCACTTGCCAGATGCCCAAGCGAACTGTTCTGCAACATCAGCAGTGGCAGGACCACGACCGAGATCGATAGAACCACAGCAAAGGCAAACTTTGTTGCGACTGACCTGAAAATGCTCACGCGCTTTGGCATCGACGACATCTGGTTCTCCAAATCTGGGGGATTAATTAAATGCTGCGGCATCGACGCCGAAAGTAACCGCCCCGACAGGGAACCTGGTGGCCGGGTCAACGAGCGTCAAAGAAATCTGTTGCTGATAAATATTTGCAGATTCATCAAATTCGATTTCACCTTCGTGAACGGCCCCGGGCCCTTTCGGGAAGGTTTCGGAAAACTTTTCCTCATCCCCTTGCCAGTAATCCGACGTGATGTTGCTGACGGCCGCATTCAGACCAGTGGCATCCATAACAATGATTTCAGTGATGCGACCGCCCGATTCATCAACCATCATGCGCAGGTAATCCGACGCCGCGGAATTGGCGATCGCGTTGATCAAACTTGGGTCTTTCGTGCCGATTTCAGAACGCCAGACCTCGTCTTTAGCCAGAATTTCTGACTCCTTCAGGTTCATGTTGAGGTGGTTGCTGAGCGCGAGCGCACCCCAAATCAAACTTTCATTCGCAAGGATTTCGAGCTTGACTTGAACATATGCGACGGCATTTTCCTCTGCCGCGTTGGCGGCAAAGGCCGGCATACCCGCACATCCCAAGGCAAGAGCTAACGCGTACGTCACATTATTCATTTTGTAAGATCCCTATTGAAACTGCCAATCCGATTGCTGGCCAGCCCCTTTAATAGGAAAAGTGTTTGCAAGCTCTTAATCCCAGCCGGAAGTTCCGGCGGATTTTAATCGAACCCCCCATCTATTACCCGATCCCGCAGCACCTGCCCGAAACTGCCGAGCAATGACCAGTCTATCTGGAGCACCAAAATAGCGGCACAGTGGTGGCAAGAGTTGTGGCGATTTCGCATTTGGAATAATGCCTGATAGGATGATAAAAAGGACATGAAACCGATGCGCCTAAAGTTTGAAGATCGGCGCAAGACCATGCTCTTGGGACTGGCCACAGCGGGCCTGTTTTCGGGGCTGGCATTCTATCTGGCACAGATGGGAGATGTTGCGGACGCGCTGTGGTTCGCGGGGGTGCTTCCGGTCCTGCTGGCGCTTGTTATCGACATATTCCGCAGCCTGTCGCGCGGCGAGGTCGGCCTTGATGTTGTCGCGGCGCTGTCGATGACGGCTGCGTTGGTGTTCGGGGAAACACTGGCGGCAGCGGTGGTCGCGGTCATGTATGCCGGCGGCACATTTCTGGAAAGCTTTGCCGAAGGCCGCGCCCGCCGCGAGATGCATAACCTGTTGTCACGCGTGCCGCGCACCGCCATGCTGCACCGCAACGGTGGCCTCGAGGACGTCCCCCTTGACGAGATCAGGCCCAATGACCTGTTGTTGATACGCCAGGGCGACATCGTGCCGGTGGATGGAACGCTTGCCTCAGGTACCGCGTTTCTCGACACTTCGGCCCTGACCGGTGAATCCCTGCCGGCAAAACTATCCCGCGGCGCAGAGATCATGAGCGGGGCGACCAACGCCGGAGAGCCCTTTGATCTGGTCGCGATCCGCAGCGCAGAACACAGCACCTATGCCGGCATCGTCCGTCTGGTCGAAGAGGCGCAGCGGTCCAAGGCACCGATGGCGCGGCTGGCAGACCGCTGGTCGCTCGGGTTTCTGGCGGTGACCGTGACAATCGCCTTTGCGGCATGGTGGTTCACAGGTGACCCTATTCGCGCCGTCGCGGTGTTGGTCGTTGCAACGCCCTGCCCGCTCATTCTGGCCGTGCCCGTTGCTTTGGTCGCCGGGCTGTCGCGCGCAGCGCATTTCGGCATCCTGATCAAAGGCGCAGGCCCGCTCGAGACGATGGCGCGCATCCAAACGCTGATCGTGGACAAAACCGGTACGCTGACCGATGGCCGCCCGCAGATCGTATCAATCAACTGCTGCCCGGGGTTCGAGGAAAACGACGTTCTTCGGCTTGCTGCATCGCTTGATCAGGCTTCCAAACACCCCGTCGCACAGGCCGTCGTGCTGGCCGCAAGGGAACGCGGCATTGATTTGCCCGTGCCCTCCGACATGATCGAAGCGGCTGGCGAAGGCGTGATTGGCACGGTCGAGGGCCGAAGGGTCATCGTTGGCGGTGATGATTTTGTCGCGACCCGGATCGGGCAGCGCGCAGGCAATCATTCGGCACTTGTTGCGGGGTCCGTTCTTGTGGCCGTGTCGGTTGACGGGCAGTTGGCGGGCCATCTGGTGATGGCCGATCCGCTGAGAAAAGAAACGGCTGCCATGCTCGCAGCGCTGCGCCGTCAGGGTGTTGCGCGGATTGTGCTGGCCACAGGCGACCGGAACGCAGTGGCGCAGACCATCACCAAGGGGCTTGGCCTTGACCGCATTCAGGCGAATTTGACCCCGGATCAAAAGGTGGCGCTGGTGCTGGCCGAGCGTGCAAATGGCATGGTCATGATGGTCGGGGACGGCGTCAATGACGCACCCGCACTTGCGGCGGCAAACGTAGGCGTGGCGATGGGGGCCCGCGGGGCTGCCGCCTCGGCAGAGGCAGCCGATGTCGTGTTGCTGGTGGACCGCATTGACCGGCTTGGCCCCGGCATTCAGATCGCAAAGGCCGCGCGCACGATCGCCCTGCAAAGCGTGGTCGTTGGCATCAGCCTCTCGGTTGCGGGTATGATCGCGGCGTCTTTTGGGTATCTGTCGCCCGTGCAGGGGGCCTTGCTGCAAGAGGTGATCGACCTGGCCGTAATTTTGAACGCGCTGCGGGCTTTGCGCATCTCACCAAGCGACCTATCGCCCCAAGACACCGCTTCGGACATCGACGCCATAGCGTAATAAAGGTGATGCTGATCAACGGATTATGATCCAGATCAATAAGTTTGACGCCCGCATGTGCAAAGACCCCAGTGAGGGAATTATGCATGAACGTCTTTGGCTGGATAAATGACCAACTGCTTCGGATGCAATGGCTGGCCGATCTGGTCTCGGCGGCCGTGTCGGCCACCGGGCTTGATCCGGCATCGCGCATCGGCGGGTCGGTCCATTTCTTTGTCTATGACGTCATCAAGATTTTCATCCTGCTTTCGGTCCTGATCTTCTCGATCTCACTGGTCCAAAGCTATTTCCCACCCGAACGCACGCGCCGCATTCTAGGGGGGCGTTCTGGGATCGGGGCCAATATCCTTGCCGCACTGCTTGGCACCATCACGCCGTTTTGCTCGTGCTCGTCGATCCCGCTGTTCATCGGCTTTACGGCGGCGGGGCTGCCCTTGGCAATTACGTTTTCATTCCTGATCTCGTCACCGCTGGTGGATCTGGCCTCGGTGATCCTGCTGGCGTCGATCTTCAACTGGTCCGTCGCACTGGTCTATGTGTTCGTGGGGCTTGTGGTTGCGGTGGTCGGCGGCACGTTGATCGGACGCGCAGGCATGGAGGATCAGGTGGCCGAATTTGTGCGCACCGCACCCGTGCACGATATGAGCGAAACCATGACCTGGCCAAAGCGCCTGAACTACGCCCGCGACCAGCTGTCAGAGATCATCCACCGGGTCTGGCTTTATGTGCTGATCGGCGTGGGCATCGGTGCCGCCATCCATAACTGGGTGCCTGAATCCGTGATCAGCGGCCTTTTGGGTCAGGATAAATGGTGGTCGGTTCCCGTTGCCACAATCATCGGTGTGCCCATGTACGCCGACATCTTCGGGACGCTGCCCATCGCAGAAGCCCTGATCGGCAAAGGCGTCGGCCTTGGCACGGTGCTTGCCTTCATGATGGCCGTAACCGCGCTGTCGCTCCCGTCGATCATCATGCTCAAGCGGGTGGTAAAGCTGCCGCTATTGGCGCTGTTCCTTGTGGTCGTCACGGGCGGCATTCTGGGCATCGGCGTTCTTTTTAACGCAATAACACATTGGTTCATCTGAAAGGAACATTGTCATGATCATCAAAATACTCGGCTCGGGCTGCAAAAAGTGTCTGGCACTTGAGGAAAATGTAAAAGCCGCCGTCGCAAAGGCGGGGCGTGATGCAGAAATCTCCAAGGTGACAGATATGGCCGAGATCGCCAGCTATGGCGTGATGTCCACGCCGGCCCTTGTTGTCGACGACAAGCTTGTTTCCGCAGGCAAGGTCCTGAGCGCGGATGACATCGGTGTCTGGCTGTGGAGCGGTTCACTGCCGTAAAACCCGTAGGCTAAGACAAGCTCTCTCGGGGCCAAATGCAGCATGCGGTTTTTTCGTAACGCGGCCCCGTCAATCCGTGATCATATTGGCAGCGACCAGTTCAAGCAGGCTTTCCACCTCTTTGTCCCAATCGGTTTCCTTGCGACTGCGGTCAAATTGCAAACGGCATTGCCCGCAACTGGTGACAAAATGCGCGGCACCGGTGGCCTCGACTTCCTTGCGCTTGATCTCGAAGGCTTGCAGACTCAGCGGTGCGGCACGGGTATTGGCCAGAACGCCGCCCCCTCCGCCGCAGCAAAAGGACGTCTCTTGGGTATTCTCAAGCTCGCGTAACTCCATCCCCAAGGTTTTCAAAACGACGCGCGGGGCCCAGCCCAGCCCCCCGCGGCGGATTTGCTGGCAAGGGTCGTGGAACGTAGCGCTTTCGCCCACGGGGCGCAGGCGGATGTCGCCCGCCTGGATGCGTTCCGCCAAAAGCTCGAGCGTGTGCATGATCCGGATATCGTCGATCGGCGCACCATACCAACGGGCGGCTTCCCATCGCAACGCACCCCAGGCATGACCACATTCAGGCAGCAGGATCGTCGCGGCCCCGATCTCGCGGGCCTTGTCGATCAGCCGGCAGGTCAGTTCCCCCTGAAGCTGCGTATCACCGGATAAATACCCGAAATTCGTGGCCTCGAACGCGACCGAAGACAAGGTCCAGTCGATGCCGAGACTGTCCAGAATGCGTGCAAGCCCGACGACCGACTGATGATGCTCGTCAAGATCGCCCGGTGCCAGTGTCAGCAGCAAATCGGCTTTGGGTTTGTCCAGCGGCAAGCGGATCGAGAACTCCGCCTCAATGGCTTGGATCGCTTCGACAAAATCCGCAGGCGCACCAAAGGGGCTGTGTTTGGTTTTCGCATTCCCCGCGATCTGCGCCAGACGGTCGGGCAGCAGCCCCGCCTGAAACATCCCGTGGCGCGCTTCCTTGACCAGTTCGGCAATGTCGATGCCCATCGGGCAAACCATCGTGCAGCGCCCGCATAATGTGCAGGAATCAAAGATCAGTTCTTCCCATTCCCGCAACTCGGCAATGCTGACGGTCGGTGCGATGCCAAATGCCCGTTTGATCCAGCTGAACGGCCCCTGCAGTTGGCCGTAAGCTTTCTCGAAGGGTTTGATCTTGTGGATGGGGGTATATTTCGCTTCCCCCGTTGCCAGATGGAAATGACAGGCCTCGGCACAAAGCCCACACCGCACGCAGGCGTTCAAATAGCTTGACGCCCGTGGCCCGAATTCCGACAGGAACCCCTCCATCGCGCTTGCCACGCGAACGGCATCGGGCACGTCGCCTTGCTGGTCAAAGGACTTCGGCGGCAGTGGCTTGGTATGGGCTGTCATTGCAGGTCTCCTACATGCGGGTGCCGCGACGGCCCGCCAAAGCACCGGTAAAGCCGCGCGACAAAGGCCAGGTGAATGTGTGCATCAGGCTGCTAAACGGGAAATAGATCAGCCAAGCCTCGACAAAGCCCAGATGGATGCCCCGCAACGTGACGCTTTGTTCGCCCAACGCCATGCATCCGGTCAGCATCACCAGAAACGTCAGCCCCGTCGTGATGTGATCGTCGGGCCGTGAGATCAGCCGCACAACCGGATCGACAAACCGCCGCACCCAAAGCGCCAGCAATCCGGTAAAGGCAAATTGCGCTGCAATGATAAAGCCCCATCTGGGCAGCGCAGGCCAGTCAAACCCCAGTATATGGTCGCGCAAAAACGCCACATGCGGGGCCGCGAAAAACAGCAGCGCAAACAGGCCGATATGAAAGGCATAGCCCGCGATGGTTACAAACCAGACCCTGCCCTGCCCCAAAAACGCCCGTCTGGGCAGGAAATGGCCAAAAATCGCCCGAACCGCACCGCCACGAGGTGAACCGACAGGCCGCGCCTGGGTTGGCGACCGCCCCGCCGTGAGGATCACAAAGATACGCCACAGACCGAACACCACAAAGATGCACACCGATAGGGTCCATAACGAACCCTCCAAAAGCTCAATCACGCCCATCTGCGGCCCCCCCTTTCGTCGCTTTCATGTCGTCCAGCCAAAGATCGTGATGCGTGCGGGCCCAGTTTTCATCGACATCGCCACTGATCATACCGTCGATCGCGCCTTCGGTGCCGATGGTACCCAGATAGATGTGCCCGATGCCAAACCCGACAAAGACCAAGGCCGCAATTGCATGCAACAGCTCGGCCCGGTGCAACAGGTCGTGTGTGCCCAGAACATCTGGAAAACTCAGAACAAGGCCCGAGACCGATAAGGCGATACCGGCAATCGTCGCCGTCCAGAACCACGCCTTTTCGCCAGCGTTGTACCGGCCCGAACTGGCATGACCGCCAAACATACCGCCACCCCGAACAACCCACTTGAGGTCGCTGAACGACGGGCTGTTACCCCGCAGAAACGTGATGAACAGCGCGACCAGCGAGACGATGAAAATCGGCCCGAACAGGTTGTGGGCCTGCATGGAGGCGGTCGCGATGATGCTGAATGCGGTTTTTCCGACAATCGGGATCAAAAAGGCGCGGCCGAACAGCAGCAGCAGCCCGGTAAAACCCAGCAAAAGAAACACCACCGCCATGACCCAATGCACGACACGCTGCGCCAGCGAAAACCGCGCGACCATCCGCCCTGACCGGCCACCGTCGATGCGCAGCCGTCCACGGGCCACGAAAAACACCATGATCGCCGCCAGGACCGTTGCAATACCGATACTGCCAAACCGGACCAGCGGCCCCGCGGGGCGGCGCAACTGCGACCACCAGACCCCATCGGCATTGATCAAGACACCATCCGTGACCTCGCTGCTGCCGGGAAGCCCGCCCCCACCTTGCCTGATCGCACGCCAGATATCACTGTCGCTTTGGTCTCCCAGCGTATTTTCAGGGCCGGACTGCGATGGAAACGGCGGTGCCGTCCCTTGGGCCGCCCCGTGTTCGACAGCGACGACCAGAAACATCATTGTAACAAGCAGCATCAATGACGCTTTTCTAACCAGCCCTGCGAAGGCGACACACATCAGGAAAACCCCGACATGACTGCATCAGTCAGGCCAAGCGCACAGCCGTTATTTCCTGAAGCCGTCAACATTGCGTTCAAACCTCACTGCGTCATCATCACTCTTTGAACACTAGCGATCGGGCCTGTGGGCGGCTTTGACGCAGATCAACTTCCAACGCAGGCCCTACCCCCGCGCTCACCGGCGCAGCGCGGCTTTGGCCGACCAGCCGTTTGTTCACGCTGTTGCACAGGGTCAGGCGGTCAAACTTGTCATTGCGTGCCGGTGCTGGCAGGGTAAATGCGCAAGACCACGGAGCCATGTCGCCAATGATCAGGAAACTTGCTGTTCTCTTACTTCTAGGCGCATCCGCGCTCTTTTCCTATCTGTACTACGACAGCTATTTCAGGTGGAAAGATTGCTTTAACGAACTGGGCCGCTGTTTTGACGCTGCAAGCGGCATTGTCCGGTTGGAACAGTCGGGCGAGGTCTGGCTGCTTTTGGCGGCGCTGTCGTTCGGGGGTGCCCTCTATCATTCATGGCGCTTGGTGCGCAGAACGCCCTAAGGCCGGACCCGTCCGTTGCGAGATATCAGCGCTTGCTACCCGACCGCGATGTTGTCGATCAACCGCACACCGGCCAGCCAGACCGCGGCCAACAGCCGTGCGGGGCGGTCCGGTTTGGTCAGCAGTTCCAAATCGTCAGCGGCGCGCAAATCCATATATTCGACCTCTCCGAAACCGGCCCGTTCCAGCCGCGCAAAAGCCTTTTCCTTCAAAGCTTCAAGATCGCCCCCCGCCAGCAGCCCCTCGGCGACGTCTTCCATCGCCAGATGCAGTTCGGGGGCGCGTGTCCGTGCGCGGTCAGACAGCAGCAAATTACGCGAAGACATCGCCAGCCCGTCTTCCTCGCGGATGGTCGGGCATCCGATCACCTCGATCGGCAGATCCAGATCCCGCGCAAGCCGTGTCACCACCTGCAATTGCTGGTAATCCTTTTCACCGAAAAACGCTTTGTCTGCCTGGGTTTGCGTGAACAGCTTGGTGACGACCGTTGCCATGCCATCGAAATGCCCCACCCGATGCGCCCCGCACAGCCCCTTGGTCAGCCCCGCCACCGACACTGTCGTGGCAAAGCCGTCGGGGTACATCTGGTCGCCGTCCGGCACATAAAGCACATCCACCTTGAACGACTTCAACTTGCGCGCGTCTTCCTCTTCGGTACGCGGATAGTTCGCGTAATCGGTGGGGTTGTCGAATTGCTTGGGGTTGATGAACAGCGTGACAATCACCCGGTCACATTGCTGGCTGGCCGCCCGAACAAGGCTCAGATGGCCTGCATGCAAAGCGCCCATCGTCGGCACAACGCCCACGGTTTCACCGGCAGATTTCCAACCGCCAACAATGCCGCGCAATTCGGCCAGGGTGCGAATGATTGTGGGGCTCATTTCTTTGGGCTTTCATCCGAGAATACATGCTCCGGTCCGGGAAAGACCCGCGTCTGGACCTCGTCCGCATAGGCTTGCACGGCCAGTTTGGCCCCCTCGCCCAAGGTGGCATAGCGTTTCACAAATTTCGCCTTGAAGGCCGTGAAAAGCCCCAGCATGTCGTCCACAACCAAAATCTGCCCGTCGCATTTTGCCGATGCACCGATCCCGATGGTCGGAATGGCCACATCGCGCGTGATCTGGTCCGCCAGCGTTTCAGGCACTTTCTCAAGGACGACGGCAAAGGCACCTGCGGCGGCCACGGCTTTCGCATCGGCCAGCATCTGGGCACCCGCATCGCCGCGCCCCTGCACCTTGTAGCCGCCCAACGTGTGAATGGATTGCGGGGTCAGCCCGATATGCGCCATCACCGGAATGCCGCGCCTGGTCAGAAAGGCGATTGTTTCGGCCATAACCTCGCCGCCTTCCAGCTTGACGGCACCCGCGCCGGTTTCGCGCATCAACCGCGCGGCGCTGGCAAATGCCTGCTGGGGGGATTGCTCGTAGCTGCCAAAGGGCATGTCGATCACCAGCATGGATTGCTTCAACCCACGCCGGACCGCCTGCCCGTGCAAGATCATCATGTCCATGGTCACTTCCAATGTGGACGTCAAACCATGCAGGACCATCCCCACTGAATCGCCCACCAGAACAAAGTCGCAAATCCCGTCCATCAGTTCCGCCATCGGCGTTGTATAGGCGGTCAGGCTGACCAAAGGCGTCCCGCCTTTTCGCGCCAGAATATCCGTCGGCATCGGAGCAGTCTTTTGGGCAGTGGCACTCATTTTGGCGGTCCTCACCGGGATTGATTGCAGTCAGGCTCTAATATTGGGTCAATTGTTGTCGAACAACCCTCGACCCTGCAAATTTCGCAATAACGCTGCGAAGGATAACCCTGCAGCGCCTTTTTCCGTGCCCTTTTTGACCCCCGGGCTGGTGCCCCTGGCGGGCCTATCTGTCGCCCGTTGCATTTGTGGTTTATGTTTGGCGCAACTATAGCCTTGCCGATATTCATACGCCCCGCGAAAGGCATCGCAGATATGATTTCACACCTGAGGGCACATCTGTGCGCCATCGCCAAAGACGGGTTTCCTGTTACGTATCAGGCCCTTGCCAGCGCCCTTGGTCTGGTGCCGCCAAATACGATCCACCAGATTACCGTCGCACTTGAAACCTTGATCCTTGAGGATGCCGCCGCCGACCGACCGCTGATCGCCGCCCTTGTGATCAGCAAGGCCCGTGGCGGATTGCCCGCGCCCGGATTTTTCGACTGCGCACAGCGCGTCGGGCGCTTTCAGGGCGACCCGTCCGGCCCCGAAGCCCCGGCATTTCATGCAACCGAGTTTCAAAAAGCGGTCGAATTCTGGCGCGCAGCCGAGGCAACCGGTTGATCCTGCGTGTTTTCTTTAGATGCGGGTGGTTTGAATTGCGTCGCCGCTACCCTGCCGTCGGGTCGCCGGGCTGATACCCGATAACCACCGCCCCCAACACCATATCCACAACGCGGCTGCGCAACCTTTTTTGGCCGTTTTCTGAATAAAGACTGTTGCCAAACGAAAACGCGAAAGTCTCCATGTTGGAGACGTTGTAAAAACTTGCCGAGCTGGTCATCCAGTGCAGTTCAAGCGGGTCGGCATCCTTGCGCAAGACACCGCTGGCTTTGCCCCGATCACAGATGTCGGTCAGTTTGTCGATGATAGCCTTGTTCAGCTTAGGAATGATCTCGGACCGCTTCACATACTCTGCGTTATGGATGTTTTCGATCATCACAAGGCGGATGAACTGCGGGTTGTTCACATGTGAATCAAAGGTCGCTTCGGTCAGCCGGCGCAGGGCCGCAACAGGGTCAAGCCCTTCAACATCCAATGTTTTCTCGGTGTCGCGCAAGGAGGAATAGACCCGTTCCAGAACATGCTGGTAAAGACCTTCCTTGTCCCCGAAATAATAGTAGATCATGCGCTTTGAGGTCGCCGTCTTCTGCGCGATTTCGTTGATATTCGCCCCCGAAAGCCCCCGTGCGGCAAATTCCTCTGTGGCGATTGTGAGGATGTTTTCTTTGACGGCGGCGGGGTCTTTCTTCCAGGTGGTTTTCCGCTTCGGATCCGCCTTTACCGTTTCTTTATCCATTTCAATTGCCCTCGAAATCTTGTGACCCTGAGAGTGGAGTAGCACAGAATTAACTCGGTGGTACATTTTATTTGACAAATTAACCTGAAGGTACATAAGTGAAGCTGTAATCGGCGGTGCGGGGAGCGAATCGTCGAGAAAAAACACCAAGGGAGGATAGAAATGTCTCGTAAACTGATTGGCGCACTCGTCGCCTTCGGACTGAGCGCGTCCGTTGCGACGGCTCAAGAATACCCAACAAAAGAAATCCAGGGAATCATCCAATGGGGTGCAGGCGGGTCGACCGACACCGTGATGCGGTCCGTGACACCACATGCCGAAGCAGCACTTGGTGGGACAGTTGTCATGCAGAACATGACCGGCGCTGTCGGTGCGATCGCGTTGAACTATGTCGCAGATTCCAAAGCAGACGGCTACACGCTGCTGATGGGGGCTGAAAACCCGATGCTCTACAAGATCATGGGCCTTGGCGACAAAGATTACAGCGAATTCACCCCGATCAATATTCTGGCACGCGGCACGCCAATTCTGGTGGCCAATAACGACGCGCCTTTTGATGATTACGCGGGCATGATGGCGTACATCCGCGCACATCCAGGTGAGCTCAAGATGGGTGCCACAGGACCGGGCGGCTTGCCGTCGGTGATCACGGCCATGATGAACACGGTCGAAGGTGAAATGGACGTGATTTCCGTACCTTATGATGGTGACGGCCCTGCCCTTACCGCCCTGCAAGGGGGTGCGATTGATGTGATGCCTGCGGTTTTGGGCGCTTCGATCGAAAGCATCCGTGCCGGCGCAATGAAGCCGATCGCGATTTTCGATGTCGCACAGAATGCAAAGCTGCCTGACGTGCCGCTGGTGACGTCGGCCAATGAAGGCTACAGCAAATATCTGCCCTGGGGTCCGTTTTTTGGCGTCTTCACGCCCAAAAGCACACCTGATGATGTTGTTGCAAAGCTCAGCGCAGCCTATGCCGAAGGTGCCGCACATCCTGATTTCGTAAAGCTGATGGACGACCGTGGCTTTACCATGATGGGCATCAGCGGGGCCGAGGCGAACGACTTTCTGTCGAAATGGCAGCAAGGCACCGCATGGCTGCTGCAGGACGCAGGTCTGGCCAAAGCATCCCCAGAAGAGTTCGGCATCGCCCGTCCCTAAGGCGTGATCCCGACAAAACCGGATGGCTGGCCTTCGGGCCTGCCACAAACCTGGCACCGCCCGCGCCTTTAAATGCCGGGCGGCGCTAGGCGTTCGGGTGGGAGAAGACCGGACAAAATCTCAGGGAGGAGAGGATCATGGATCCAGAATTTAGAGGTGACATAGATCACCACGACGGAACATCCGACGCAACGCCGGGCGGATACCGTGAAAAGCGCCGGCCCGGGGAATTGGCCTTTGCCCTGTTCCTGACGCTGGCCAGCTTGTTCTTGCTGTACAGCGCCTACGGGATTTCCGGGTTCGGAGCCCTGTCAGCGCCGGGCGCTATTCCAATGGCGACAACGCTGGTGATGGCCGTTTCGGCCGGTATCGTGGCCTTGCGCACGGCCCGCTTGCAGCGCGTCACCACCGAGACACTCTCAAAAGATATCCTGCCCGTAACGGTGATCGTGTTTATCGGTTTCCTGATTGTGTTTGGTCTGGCTTTGCAGCCCTTGGGTTTCGTCCTCACCGCTGCCCTGTTTCTGATCGTCGCGATCAAGGTGCTTGCGAAACGGGGCTGGGGCTACACGCTGGCGGTCTCGCTGGGGTCGCTGGTCGTGATCTGGATCGTCTTTCGCGTGGTTTTCACCGTGCTCTTGCCCGCTGGCATTCTGCCCGAGGCTGAATTTATCCAGTTTTTCCGAACCCTTATCTCAAAAGGTGCCTTCTGATGGAAACGTTTCTCGCCATTCTCACGGTTTTCACGCAACCTGAACTGCTTGCCCTTGTCGGCATAGGCACTTTTGCGGGCATCTATATTGGTGCCATCCCCGGCCTTTCGGTCACCATGGCCGTATCCATCCTGATTTCCTTTACCTTTTCATGGGACGTTTACCCCGCGATTTCGCTGATGGTCGGCATTTACATGGGCGGCGTCTATGGCGGGTCGCGCACTGCGATCTTGCTGAACATCCCCGGCGCACCATCGGCCATTGCAACGGCGATGGACGGCTATCCCATGGCGCAACGCGGCGAAGCGGGGCAAGCCATTGGCGTGACCACGGTCATGTCATTCTTTGGCGGTCTGATTGGCATCTTAGTCTTGGCCCTTGCCGCCCCGTTCGTGTCCGAATTTGCCCTGACGTTCCAGCCGCGCGACTATATGCTGCTGGCGGTTTTGGGCATTCTTCTGGTCGGCTCGCTGTCCAGCGGCTCCATGGTGAAAGGCATCTTTGCCGGTGCGCTTGGCATCGCCATCGGTGCCGTCGGGCGCGACCCGCTGACCTTCACCGAGCGGTTCACCTTTGATTTCCAGATCATGGAAGGCGGGATTTCATTCATCGCCGTTATGATCGGCATGTTCGGTGTGTCCGAGGCGCTGATACAGTTGCAAAACGTCGGCATGAAGGCCGTGCGCCAGAAGATCGACAAGATCGTCCCGTCTTTCAGCACCATCAAGACCTATCTGCCGCTGTCGCTGCAAACCTCGACCATCGGGGTCATTATCGGCGCTTTACCCGGAACCGGCGGCGATATCGCCGCGCTGATGGCCTATGACCATGCAAAACGGGTCACCAAGAACCCCAAGATACCTTTCGGCAAGGGCGCGATGGAAGGGCTGGTGGCCCCCGAAACAGCCAATAACGCAGCTGTCGGTGGCGCATTCATCCCGATGATGACGCTTGGTATTCCCGGCGATGCGATGACTGCGATCATGATCGGTGCCCTGTTCATCCACGGTTTGAACCCCGGCCCGATGCTGATGATTGATCAGCCCGATATGTTCTGGTTTATTATCGGCGCATTGTTCACCGCGAACATCTTTATGCTGATCTTTGGCCTGACAGGTATCAAGATCTTCACCAAGATCGTCGAGATGCCGCGCTCCGTTATTATTCCGCTGATCCTGCTGTTGTCGATTGTCGGGGCCTATGCGGTTAACAACTCCATCACCGATGTTTACTGGATGCTTGGCTTTGGCGTCTTCGGGTATTTCATGCGCCATTACGGCTACCCTCTTGGTCCGGTGATTCTTGGCGTGATCCTGTCGCGTCTGCTGGATGACAACTGGCGCCGGGCAATCATCTCTGAGCGCGAGGATCTGGGCCGGTTTTTCCACGGCGTATTCACCAGCCCGCTGTCTTGTGTGCTGTTTGTCGCGGTGATCCTGATTTTCGTCAGCCAGACACCGCTTTGGACGGCAATCAATAAACGCGTCTTCGCAAAGACATCCTGAGCCCAGCGTCCGGACCGTCGTTTCCAGTCTCACACCGCGCAAAGTTTTCGGCCTGATGGCCGGTAACACCGGTTCGGCCTGCCTGCTCTTGGCAATGCGGCGCTTGATCTGCGCGGGCATATCGGCAACCTTGTGATCAACGCAGCGCTGTCGCACACAAGGAGACATGGACGTGAGAAACATCCTTTGGTTTTTTGGACTGGTGATCGTCGGTTTGCTGGCCTACCTCGCCTTGTGGCCAGTAGCCGTGCGTCCCGCCGCTTGGGAGGCGCCTGAAAATGCGGGATATACCGGCGATTTTGCCGCCAATGACCGCCTGACTGCGCTTGATCTGATCGGGCTGGACGGGCGCACCGGCCCTGAAGACGCCGATATCGGGCCAGATGGCCTGATCTATGTCGCCACCCATGACGGAGAGATCTTGCGCATCGAAAACGACGGTGCGGTCACATCCTTCGCCCAGACGAACGGCCGCCCCCTCGGGATCGAATTTGCCGCGGATGGCACGCTCTATGTGGCCGATGCCTATCGCGGATTGCTGGCCGTTGACCGCGCGGGTCAGGTCAGCTTGCTGACCAACCAAGCCGAGGATGGCCGCCCGGTCCTGTATGCCGACGACCTTGATATCGCCGCAGACGGGGCCGTCTATTTTTCAGATGCCTCGACCCGGTTCGGTGCCGAAGCAAATGGCGGCACGTTGGCGGCGTCGGTCCTCGATCTTGTTGAACACTCTGCCAATGGGCGTATCCTGAAATTCGACCCTGCCACTGGCAAGACGACGGTTTTCGCAGACGGATTGAATTTCGCCAATGGTGTCGCTGTGGACGAGGCAAGCAAAGCCGTGTTTGTGGTCGAAACAGGTGCCTATCGCGTCTGGCGCTTTCCCATAAATGGCGGCCCCGGACAGGTGGTTTTGGACAACCTGCCGGGCTTTCCAGACAACATCAATAACGCGCCGGATGGCACATTCTGGGTGGGCCTTGTCAGTCCGCGCAATGCCATCATGGACAAGCTGTCGGGCAATCCCCCCCTGCGGCGCGTCATCATGCGCCTGCCCGATGCGATGAAACCCGCGCCGACGCGCTATGGCTTTATCCTGCGCATGGATGCCGAGGGCCGCGTGATCGAAACGCTTCAGGATCCGGCAGGAAATTACGCGCTAACGACCGGGGCCGTCACCCTGCCAGACGGGCGTATTGCAGTGACATCCCTGACCGAACCGCGTTTGGGTGTGCTGGGCAATTGACGCATTTGGCGGGATGCCCTGCCCGTCATTCCACCCTTTAACCGTCCAGCTATCGCAGCGTTCACACCTCAAGCAGTGCGGCAAGCGCGCTGCGCGGCTGCACCACATCGGCCAGTGTATAGCTGTCAAGCGTGGCAAAGAACGCCTCTTGCGCCTGGGCAAGCGGGCCGCGCAATCCGCAGGCTGGCAGGATTAGGCAGGATTTATTGGTTCCGAAACATTCAACCACCGGATCATTACGCTTCATCGCCCGCACCACAGCACCAATGCTGATCAGATCGGCGCTGCGCCCAAGGGTCAGCCCGCCATTGCGCCCCCGTTCGGAGATCGCGAATCCTTCGGCAACCAGCTGCGTTGCGACCTTGGACAGGTGATGTTCGGACAAGTCGTACAGCAAGGCGATCTGTGATGTCGGCACCCGCGCAGGTGCCCGGACGGCCAATGTGATCAATATCCGCAAGGCGAAGTCGGTGAATTTGTCCAGTTGCATGGCGCTATATTTAGCATTTGAACTGCGCAATTAAAAGCGGTAGATAATACGCATCAGAAATACTGATTAAAGGGACACCCCATGACACTTTCCGAAGCTTTCCTGTGGCCTGGTACCAAAGTCTGCGAAAAACTGGGCGTCGATCCGGAGGGCGAGGCAGGATTGCTGCGCTGGATGGTCAACACCCTTGTCTATCTGGTGCTCAGCCTGATTTTTGTCTGGATTTTCGTGGTTTGACCATCCCGCCACGCATTCCGGTCACTGTGGACCAAATCCAGACAGTCGTGGCGCAATTCTATGCCCGCGTCCGCGCCCATCCCGTGCTTGGGCCGGTCTTTGCCGCCCATGTGACCGACTGGCCCCCGCACGAGACAAAGATCACGCTGTTCTGGCGCAACGCGCTTTTGCTGGAGCGGTGTTACAACGGCAACCCGATGCAGGTTCACGCCGCTGCGGGCAACGTCAAAAGCGACCACTTTGCGATCTGGCTTGCGCTGTTCGATGCGGTGCTTGAACAAGAACTCCCCCAGCCCCTTGCCCAGGCATGGTCGACACTGGCCCATCGCATCGGACGCGGGCTCAGCTACGGTCTTCCTTCGTCTTGTGGGAAACAATCGGTGCCTGATCTAGGCGCGTTTTAGGTCAGGCGTTGCGCGTTGCCCGCTAGCCCACGTCCGACACCAGCCGCATCCCCAAATGTGCAGGGGGTGCGCCAACCGCGCAGCCGCCTCTGGCAGGGTCACGGACAAGGTATGACATGACGGCTTCGTGTTCTCCTCCCATGACATAGGCGGGGCAGCGTGATGGGTCGGTCTTGCCGCCCTGCCCGCTGGCACCGGCATAGCAGTCTTGGGTCCATTCCCATACATTGCCATCCATATCCTCAATGCCCGCCGCTGTCGTGCTAAACGCACCGCTGGGACGCAAGGCGCGGCCGGTTGTATCGGCTTTCGTCAAATAGGCCGAAGCCCAGGTCAGGGACGGGTCGGTAAAGATCGGGTCGGGCTTTCGGGGCATCACGTCTTCGGCAAGCTCGGTCCATTCGGTGGCGGTGGGCAAGCGCCACACCGTGTCACTGCTGGCATTTATCCAGCGTAAATATTCCATCGCATCAGGATAGCTCAGGCCCGTTGCGGGGTAATCTGCGGCGGACGTCTTGCGTTTCATATCCAAGGTACAGTGCCCTGCCTCATGGCACGCCTGCCACTGCTCCACGGTGACTTCGCGGGTTTGCACGCGCAAGGTCTGCCCGCTGCGCAAGACCACTTTTGCGCTGAGACGATCAGGGGCAAATGCGGGATCGGGGCCGCGCATTACCTGCACGGCCCCGATCGCCAAAGCGACCAAGGCAACACCCCCGAGCAGGATCAACAGGCTCTTTTTGGACAGTGCATTGGTCATTTTTTTATCCCTCAAAGGGTTCAGGTCGCGAATTCATGCGGTGCTACCACCTGCTCCATCAGCGAATTGTCCCACTCGCCCTCGACCACGAAATGCGCGGTTGCGCCCAGCAAAGCGGCCTCGATCAGGTTGTGGTTCACATAGGCGTAAACGCCGGGCTGCTCAAAGGTGTACATCGCCGCCATCGCAGTACCGCCCCGCACGAACCAGGTCTCAAGACCGGTCAAAGGCGCATCGCTGAACGAAGTTTCCCAGACATAGTTGCCATGCCCGCCGATCAGGTGCGGACGGCTGTCGCGGTTGGCCTGATTATGGATCATCAACACGGTTTCACCGACGTTGAACTTCATCGCATTTTCGCCGGTGATCGCGCCCACAGCCCCGTTAAAGACACAGTGGGTCGGGGTCAGGGTCCGCATCGCTTCGATGCTGTCGGAATAGTCGTCGCCCGCAGCTTCATAGGTCATATATTCGCCATCCGCGTCTTTGGGCAGATAGTAATCCTGTTCACCGATATAGGCGATCTTGTCATAGGTCAGCAGGTTGCCATCACCGTCTTTCAGACCGTCACGCGGCAGCACCATGACCGCGCCGTTCATGCCGTGGGTCACGTGATACGGGATCATCGCGCCACCGGGGGCACAGTGATAGGTAAAGCAGCCCGGCTTGGTCGCCTTCCAGCGCAGCACGGTTTCTTCGCCGGGGAACACGTGGGTCAAACCACCGCCGCCCAAGGCACCGGTCGAGGCGTGAAAGTCGATGTTATGCTCCATCACGCTGTCGGCAGGGTTGCGCAATGTCAGCTCGACCATGTCGCCCTCATGGACGATGATCAGCGGGCCGGGGACCGAACCGTTGTAGGTCAGCGCCCAGACCGACGCGCCTGTATCCTCGTCCACGACCATCAGACGTTCGGTGGTTTCGAGGGTGACTTCGACGATTTTGGGCCTACCGGTCGCGACCTGTTCATGGACAGGCGCATAGGGGGGGGCGACCAGCTCTTGCTTGACGCGGGTATAGCCCGACAGGTCCGCAGGTTTTGCAGTGCTGTCAGCGGTTTGCTGCGCTGCTGCCTTGTACAGTTTTGCCGAAGTCGCGTTGGCGATATCAAGCTTTGGCGCGCGGGTACGCGCCATTGCGCCGGCCCCGGTCAGCGCCGCAGCACCCGCAAGGACAGAGCCGCGCAAAACGTTGCGACGGTTGGTTTTCATAAGGCCTGGGTTGATAAACTTTTTCATGACATGAGTTCCTTTCATTAGGATCGCAGGGCCATTCCGGTCCCGCAGTTGGGATTTCAGAGACCGCCGAGGGCCTCCTCAAATTTCTGTTTGGCTTTCTTGGGCAAGCGCCCTTCCAGAAAGCTGTCGGGGGCGGCGGCGTCATCACCAACGGCGATGACCATCACCATGCCCATGGCGTAATGCGGCTTACACTTTACGCCGTAAAAGCCCGGCTCGGTCAGGGTCACTTCGATCTCTTCGTTGATCTTGCCCACAAAGCTGGCAGCGCCTTCGGGCATCATGTCGTCGATACTTTCGGCATTGTGACCCTTGTCGGTGGCCAGAAACTTGACCGTGTCGCCAGCAGCGATGCGCAGGGCGGCGGGCTCGAATATCATCCGGCCCCCGTCACCCTTGTTCAGCATCTTGACCTCAAAGGTCTCGGCCGAGGCCATACCGCCAAGGGCGACGATGATGGCGGCGGTTGTCAGTGCTTTGCGAAACATTTCATTTCCTCTCAAATGGTTCAGTGTTGGCACCAGCGTAGCGGCCCCGCAGGGCGCGAACGTTGCGCAAGATCAAACTTCTGATCGGACGGGGGAAATTTCTTGAATGCTGGCAATTCAAGCCGGTTGCCTTTAAACACAAAGCATCGCGGTATCGGGACATCAATGTGCACAGATTAGACGAAAGCCTGCTATCGCCGCTGCCGCCGTTTTCCATGCTGGACCGGCCGCAGATCAGATCCATTCTGGACCGCGCCACCAGCCGCCGCTTTGACGCGGGCGCTGCGGTGTTCGACGAAGGCGCACCGGCGCGCAGTTTCTATCTGTTGCTGGACGGGACAATCCGCGTGGTCAAAACCACACCGGACGGCGAACAGGTCACGGCCTTGCACATCCCCGCGGGGCAGTTGTTTGGCATTGCCCCCGCCTTCAGGCGCGACGCCTACCCCGCCACCGCCATTGCCGCGTCGGAACTGTTGACGCTGTGCTGGCCGGTATCGCTGTGGGAACCGTTTGTGGCGGATTATCCGGGATTTGGCACTGAAACCTACAAAACGATCGGTGACCGCGTTGCCGAGATGAACAACCGCATCATCGAAATGTCGACACAGCACGTCGAACAGCGCGTCGCACGTGCGCTGTTGCGGCTGGTGAACCAGTCGGGCAAGCAAACCGCAGAAGGCATCGAAATCAGCTTTCCCATCACGCGGCAGGATGTGTCAGAGATGACAGGCACCACCTTGCACACCGTCAGCCGGCTGTTGAGCGCATGGGAAAAAGACGGTCTGGTCAGCAGCAAACGCAAAAAGATCGTCGTATGCGACCCGCACCGCCTTGTGGCGTTGGGCGGCGCATAGCTACAGACCAACCGCAGCGTGCAATTCTGCACGAAAGGCCAGTTCATCCAGATCATAGGCAATGCAGGCGTCTATGACCGTGTGAAACGAACTGACCATACAGCCGATGCACAGCATCTTGTAGCGCAGGAAAACTCCGATGGTCTGTGGCCAAAGCGACATCAACTTGTCCAGCGACAGATCAGGATCGTCTAAGCTTTGCTGTTTCATAGCGCTTGCCCCTCCTCTCCTATTGCCAGCCTAACCTCTTTAATCATTCCAAACGTTGTCCCAGCGCAAACTTCGGGTGCAACAGGGCTGCTATCGCTTTTCCGACATAACAATTGGAGGGCTAAGGGATGGCCGAAATCCTGACGAAAACCCGCGCGCGCAATATTTTCTACGCAGGATCACTGTTCTTTGTGGTCATCTTTGTCGTGCTTACTGTGAACTCTCATCGGTATGTGGTGAACACATCAACCGCAGGCATGCCCCTGACCGAAGAGGTCGTTCTGGGCAAACATGTCTGGGAGCGGCATTCCTGCATCAACTGTCACACGTTGCACGGCGAAGGCGCGTATTTCGCGCCCGAGGTTGGCAACGTCATGACCCGTTGGGGCGTGCAGGACGACCCCGAAGCGGCGTTCGAGACCTTGCAAAGTTGGATGAATTCCCAACCCAGCGGCGTCGAAGGCCGCCGCCAGATGCCAAACTTCAACCTCACTGACGAAGAAATCCGCGCCTTGGCGGAGTTTTTGCGGTGGGCCGATCAAACCGACACGCAGGGCTGGCCGCCCAATGACGCGGGTTGAGGAGGGAAATACTCATGAAATATGAAACACAAAAAGTCGCCTACGCCTATTTCGTATGCGCAATGGCACTGTTTGCCATTCAGGTCCTTGGCGGGCTGCTTGCAGGGTGGATTTACGTCTCTCCCAACTTCCTGTCGGAACTGCTGCCCTTCAACATCATCCGCATGATCCACACCAATGCGCTGATCGTCTGGCTGCTGTTGGGCTTTTTCGGTGCCGCCTATTTTCTGGTCCCCGAAGAATCCGAGCGCGAGATCTATTCGGTCAAGCTGGCCTACCTGCAACTGGCGATCCTTGTCGTCGGCACGTTGGGGGCCGTTGGCAGCTATCTTGTCGGCATCCACGGGGGTCGCGAATTTCTGGAGCAACCTCTATGGGTGAAATTCGGCATTCTCGTTGCCGCGTTGATCTTTTTGTTCAACATCTCGATGACCGTGCTTGCGGGCAAGAAAACCGCGATCACCAACGTGCTGTTGATGGGGCTGTGGCTGCTGTCGCTGCTGTGGATCTTCGCCTTTATCAACCCTGACAACCTGTCACTGGATAAAATGTACTGGTGGTTCGTGGTTCACCTGTGGGTCGAAGCCACCTGGGAACTGGTCATGGCCGCAATCCTTGCCTTTTTGCTGCTCAAGCTGACAGGTGTGGACCGCGAAGTCGTGGAAAAATGGCTCTATGTCATCGTCGCCACCGCGCTGTTTTCCGGCATCCTTGGTACCGGTCACCACTTCTACTGGATCGGCTTGCCCGGATACTGGCAGTGGATCGGGTCCATCTTCTCGACGTTCGAGGTGATCCCGTTCTTCCTGATGATGTCCTTTGCCTTTGTGATGGTCTGGAAAGGTCGCCGCAACCACCCCAACAAGGCCGCCCTTTTGTGGTCGCTCGGGTCCAGCACGGTCGCCTTCTTTGGCGCGGGTGTCTGGGGGTTCTTGCACACGCTGCACGGGGTGAACTTCTATTCCCACGGCACGCAGATCACCGCCGCACACGGGCACCTGTCGTTCTATGGCGCTTATGTGGCTCTAAACCTCGCGATCTTTACCTATGCGATGCCGATCCTGCGCCAGCGCCAGCCCTATAATCAGGTGCTCAACATGGCGAGCTTCTGGCTGATGACCGGCGGGATGGCGTTCATGACCTTTGTGCTGACCTTTGCAGGCACCATTCAAACCCACATGCAGCGGGTGATCGGTGACTATTTCATGGAGGTACAGGACAGCCTGTCGATCTTCTATATGATGCGCTTTGGGGCGGGTATTGCTGTGGTGCTGGGTGCGCTGCTGTTCGTCTACTCCCAGCTTGTGATCCGCAACCGCGAGATCATCGAGCCGGGTCCGGCCCAACCGGTCGCAGGGGAATAGGTCATGAATGACATGACCCCCCCTGCACCTGTGCTAAACTACCACCAGACCGGACAGGAATGTACCCTGTTCGAGATGGCCCAAGCCAACCGTTTGCCCCTTCTTTTGAAGGGGCCGACGGGCTGCGGCAAAACGCGTTTTATCGAACACATGGCCGCCAAAACCGGTCGCAAACTCTATACCGTCGCCTGCCATGACGATCTGTCAGCAGCCGATCTGATCGGCCGCTATCTGCTTAAAGGCGGCGAGACGGAATGGGTCGATGGCCCCCTCACCCGTGCCGTGCGCGAAGGCGCGATTTGTTACCTTGATGAAGTGGTCGAGGCCCGCAAGGATGTGACCGTGGTGCTGCATCCGCTGACCGACAACCGCCGTACCCTGATGATTGACCGCACGGGAGAAGAGCTTCAGGCACCACCCGGCTTTATGCTGGTCGCATCCTATAACCCCGGCTATCAGAATGTCCTGAAACGCTTGAAACCCTCGACCCGCCAGCGGTTCCTGTCGATCAGCTTTGATTTCCCGCAAGCCGATATCGAAACCAAAGTCGTCGCGCAGGAAAGCGGAATCAGCCTTGAGCGTGCCGCAGGGCTTGTCCGGTTGGGCGGCGCGATCCGGCGGCTGTCCGGCATGGACCTGGAGGAAGGTGTCTCTACCCGCCTGTTGATCTATGCCGCGACGCTGATCAACGCCGGCATGCCCTTTGACCAAGCGATCGAGGCCGCGATTATCGAACCGCTCAGCGATGATGCGGATATCCAACAGGCGCTGCGCGATCTTGTCGCCGTGACGTTCGGATAACGACAATGGACCTGCACCCTCTTGATCTGATGGAGCCCGAGGAAACGGTCGGCAAGCTGTGGCATGACATGGCCGAAGGGATCGGCGCTGATCAGTGCTATCCCGACGCCGCTGTCGCCCTTGCGCAGGTCCGCCCCAGTCTGGCCGTGCTGTTTCGGGCCTTGGGCGGTGCGGCGGGGGTTGAACTATCTCAGGCCCCTGCGCAACTGGTCCAGCATCGTCGTACCCTGCGCCGCCGCATTGCCGTGGAACGCGATAAAACCCACAGTGCCAGCTATGACGGCAACGGCCTGCGCCTGCCCCCCGTGATGGACTGTTTCCCCGATCCGGCGCTGAACCGCGCGGCCTATTTCTGGCTGACCGCCCTTGCCGCCTGCGCCGATCTGGATGCCATGCCCCTGCCCGACGCTCACGGCGACCCGCACGATTTTGATGTGGCACAGATTGCCGCCAATGCGCAGGCCGGTGACCGTGCCTATGCGCGGTGTGCGGGGCTTCGGGCCGCGCATGGCGAAATGGCGGCGTTTATCCTTGCAGCGCGCAGGGCGCAGACCCAGCCCAAGGCTGAGGCCGCGATGGAAACTGCCATCCGCGACCAGCTGCACGGCACCTTCACTGTGCCCGCAGCCCCCGACGCCCGTCCGCGCAATTACACCCCCTTTCAACCCGTCCCGATCTGGCTGCGCTTTACCGCCCCCACCACAGGCGATGCCGCGACCGAGGCGACCGAGACGGACGCCCCGCCGCCCACCGCCACCCTGACCAAACGCAAGCTGGGTCTGCGCAAGGACCGAGGCGAGGCGAACCGCAAGGACAGCTTTATCCTGCACCGGTTTGAATCGATCCTGTCATGGGTTGAATCGATGAACCTGAACCGCTCCGTCGATGATGACGACGACGAGAACGCGCAAAAAGCGGCGGATGATCAGGACGAAATCACCCTGTCCAAGGTGGATAAACGCGCCGCCACCCGCCTGCGCCTGCATCTGGACCTGTCGCCAGCCGATGCCGATCACGAGGCGCTGGCAGGGGAATTCACCTATCCCGAATGGAACCACCAAGCCCGCAGCTATATGCAAGACCACTGCCGCGTGCTCGAGGCGCCACCTATGGACACAGGTGAACCCTTTGCGCCTGACCCGCAGCGCATCCGCGAGGTACGGCGTCAGTTTGCGGCGTTGCATCCGCGGCGTATCTTGCGCCCGCGCCAGATTGACGGGCCGGAACTGGATCTTGATGCGCTGATCGCCAGCCGCGCCGAAATTGCCGCCACAGGTCAGGGTAGCGACCGCATCTGGCAGGCCTCGCGGCAGGTTGAACGTGATCTGGCCGTTGCCTTTCTGATCGACACCTCGCGATCCACCGAAGCCGCAGTGGGCGATACATCCGTAATCGGGGTGGCACGCGAAACGCTGGCGGCACTGGCGGGCGGCATTGATGCAGCAGGCGACCGGTTTGGCATCTGGGGGTTTTCATCGCTGAAACGCGACCGCGTGTTCGTGACCCGCTGCAAGGGTTTTGACACGCCGATGTCACCCGAGGTGATCCGCAACATCGGCGCGTTGCGGCCCAGCCATTACACCCGCCTTGGAACCGCCATCCGCCATGTCAGCGCGCATCTGGCCAAGGAAACTGCCGCGCGCAAACTGCTGATCGTGCTGACCGACGGCAAGCCTAACGATCTGGACCATTACGAAGGCCAGCACGGCATCGAAGACAGCCACATGGCCGTGCGCGAAGCGCGCCGCGCGGGGCAAAGCCTGCACGGGGTCATCATCGACGAAGACGGGCAGGACTGGTTCGCGCGCATCTTCGGGCGCGGCGGGTTTTCATTGCTGCCCAACCCTGCACGGCTGACCCGTGCCCTGCCCGATATTTACCGACATCTTACCCAGGAGACATGACATGAAACATCTCGCCCTTTTTTGCGCAGCGGCCCTGCCCTTGCCCGCCCTCGCCAGCAGCTTTGACCGCCCCGTCCCGCAGGCCCAATCTGCCACGGCCGAATACTGGTTTGCTGCCGCATCCGTCGCGCTGATCGTGGCGCTTGTTGTGGTGGCGCGAATGGTGGCGCGGCGGTGACAGACAACGGCTGGTCCACACGCGCCATTGCCTTGGTGCTGTACCCGTTCGGGGCAGGCGCGATGGCGGTCAACGTGTTTTTCGCCTCGCTGATCGGAAGCTGGGTTGGCTTGCCTGTGTTATCGCTTTTATGGTCCATCGGGATTGGCGCAGTGATCGGCGTGCCGGCAACGATTGCCTTTGCACGCCACATCCGCCGCCTCATGGACAAGGCACAGACGTGAACATCGACCTGAGCAACCCGAACCCCACCATTGATGCCGCTGATCTGGCCAAGCTGTTGGACATCCCCGCACCGCAGGTGATCACCCTGATGCGCGAAGGGGCGATCACCAGCCGGTTCGAGACTGGGGTCGACGCAGATGCAGGCACCCACCGTTTGACCTTCTGGTATGGAGACATGCGCGTGCGGTTTACCTGCGATGACAGCGGCGCGGTTCTCAAGACCTCTCGCAACACGGCCAAGCGCAGCCTTTGACGCACGGCCCGTCCTAACTGAGCAGACCCGACGTAGCGTTTCAAAATTCAACGATGGCAATCGCCGCCTGCTTCGCCCCATAGTTTGCGCGATTATACGCAACCAATAGGGGGGACGGCATTATGGCCGAATTCGATATCATCATTTACGGTGCCACAGGTTTTACAGGCCGGCTTGTCGCGGAATATATCCAAGCCACATATCCCGACCGCCCTTGGGCCATGGCCGGACGCAGCGCCGCGAAACTTGCCGCTGTGCGCGACGAAATGGGCCTGCCTGCCGATACCCCCCTGATCGAGGCTGATGCCTCCGACCCTGCCTCGCTTGACGCGATGGTTGCCCGCGCCCGTGTGATCATCACCACCGTCGGGCCGTATCTGCTGTATGGCGAACCGCTGGTTGCGGCCTGCGCGAAATCCGGCACCGATTACGTTGATCTGTCGGGCGAGCCGCCCTTCATGTGGGACATGATCGAGAAATACAACGACACCGCCAAGGCAAGCGGCGCACGGATTGTGCATTCCTGCGGCTTTGACAGCATCCCCTTCGACATGGGTGTCTATTTCCTGCAACAAGAGGCGATCAAACGCTTCGGCGCGCCGATCAAAGACGTAAAAGGCCGTGTGCGCGGCATGAAGGGCACTTTCTCGGGCGGGACCGCCGCCTCTGGCAAGGAAACCATGAAACTGGCGATGGGCGATCCCGAGACCATGAAACGGCTCGTATCCTCCTTTGCGCTGACCGAAGGGTTCGAGGGGCCAAAGCAACCCTATGGCAACAAAACCTATGAGGATGCGGATTTCGGCATGTGGGTCGCCCCTTTTGTGATGGCATCGATCAACACCAAGAACGTGCATCGCTCAAACTTGTTGATGGGCCACCCCTACGGCACCGATTTCACCTATGAGGAAATGATGTTCACCGGCAAAGGCGAAAAAGGCGAAGCCATCGCCAACGGCATCGCCAAGTCCAATCCGATGGGCGACAATGACATCAAACCGGGCGAAGGCCCCTCGAAAGAGGAACGCGACAACGGCAGCTATGACCTGATGTTCACCGGCACCTCGGCGGACGGGCAGCGTTTGACCGTGGGCGTCAAAGGCGACCGCGACCCCGGCTACGGATCAACGTCGAAAATGCTGACCGAAGCGGCGATCTGCCTGATTGAGGAAGCCGCCGACGCCCCCGGCGGTGTCCTGACAGCGGCCCCGGTCTTTGGCGCGGCGATCATCGACCGATTGACAGCAAATGCCGGCCTGACATTCGAGGTCGAAGGGTAAAACCCCTGCCCCGCAGCGCCCCTATGCGGGCGCTGCGGGTTGCATTGCGCTAGCTATTGAAGTCCCGCTCGGTATAGGAAAACAGATACAGACTGGGTAATAGGGGCATCGGAGCCCTTATGGCGATGAAAGCGAGCGGCGTTTGAAAAAAGTTCCCGCAGAATTGCGCGTAGATTTTGTGAACGGTCCGGTTGCGCACCGGCTGCGGTTTGGTGGCGGACGCGGGCAGGACATTGCAAAAGCAATGGGATTGCGCGGCGGCAAAACGCCACTGATTGTCGATGCCACAGCCGGATTGGGGCGGGATTCCTTTCTTTTGGCCTCACTTGGTGCGCAGGTCTTTATGATCGAACGGTCCGAAAAAATGCATGATCTGCTGGATCAGGGCATGAAACGCGCCGCCCAGGAAGGTGGCGCACTAGCCGAAATTATCGGCCGCATGACCCTGCTAAAGGGCGATGCCAAGGATCTGATCCCTGAATTGGCGGGCGAGGCAATATTGATTGATCCGATGCACCCCCCACGGAAAAGCTCAGCGCTGGTAAAGCAGGAATTGCGTCAGGTCCGCGCGATCGTAGGCAGTGATGACGACGCCGCTGATCTGCTGCGTGTCGCACTGGAACATGCGCTCAACCGTGTGGTGCTGAAGTGGCCCGCCAAAGCGGACCCGATTGCAGAGATCAAACCCTGCACCCATCAAATCTGTGGAAAATCAACGCGCTATGATGTTTTCATGACAGCGACGGCATCACCGCAGAACCAACCTGACTAAGCGGTCGTCGGGCTTTGGTCCAAGCTCAGGTCGGCCCCCTGCGTTATTTAAAGCCGATCTCCCCCGCCTCTGCGACGCACCAGCCCGCCCTAAGCAGGCCGGGCGACAGTGACAGTTTGGAAATGGTCCGCTCTACCTTTGCAGAAGCGTCTTCCGCGCCCGTGACCTGAACAACGATTTCGACGATTTTAATATCCGTGCGGCTGACGATCTGGCAAATTTCCAACGCCTCATCGCCCAAACAGCCAATGATCGCGGCCCGCACCTGTTTCTCATCCTCAACCCTGCATTCAAAGGTCAGATCGAAATGCGATCCCGCCCCTGAGTTTTGATCGGACAGTGTTTTCAGCTTTCGCACAATCGGGCGCAGACCTAGATTCGAGAAAACGATCAACAAAGTCAAAGCGATGGCATAAAGCACATGCCCCGTCCCCGAGATCAATCCAACCGCCGCAGCGCACCATAAAGTCGCCGCTGTGTTTATCCCTTGGATGTTGAACCCGTCGCGGAAAATGATGCCCGCCCCCAGAAAACCGATCCCCGAAACGACCTGCGCAGCCACGCGTGTCGGGTTGATATCCGTTGGGAAAAGTGCTGCAAAAGTAACGAAACCGGCGGCCCCCAGCGACACAAGCGCATTGGTCCGCAGCCCCGCCATTCTGCCGCGAAACTGCCGTTCGGACCCGATGACAGCCCCCAACACCAATGCAAAGCCCATGTTCACAGTCGCAAGAAGCAACGGCATATCGAGGTCTGAAAAAATATGGTTCAACGCTCGGGTCTCCTTGGCTGGTCCCCAACCATAGCATCTAATCGCGCGTTATCAGCCCTTTCAGCACCGCATTGCGCCCCGTTCACGACATTTGGCGGCCCCCGAGGTCTAGGTTTTGAACAACCGATAGATCGCGGGGATCACCAGCACCGTCAGTGCCGTCGAAGACAACAACCCGAACAGCAGCGAAATCGCCAAACCCTGAAAGATCGGATCGACAAGGATCACGGTCGCTCCGATCATTGCCGCAATTGCGGTCAGCAAGATCGGTTTGAACCGCGTCGCACCTGCTTCGATCAGAATCTCGGTGGTGACCTTTTGTTCGGGGTCCGCGTGCCGGATAAAATCCACCAAAAGGATCGAATTGCGCACGATGATCCCCGCAAGCGCGATGAAACCGATCATCGAGGTCGCTGAAAACGGTGCCTGAAACAGCCAATGCCCGCCAATGATGCCAAGAAAGGTCAGTGGCACCGGCGTCAGGATGACCAAAGGCAGGCGGAACGACCCGAACTGTGCCACGACCAGCACATAGATGCCCAAGAGCGCCACAGCGAAAGCCGCCCCCATGTCGCGGAAGGTCACCCAGGTTACCTCCCATTCACCGTCCCACAGCAAAACCGGCTTGTTCGTGCTTTCGGGTTGGCCGTTCAGCCGGATTTCGGGTTTTTCCAGATCGGTCCAGTCCATGCCGTCAAGCTGGTCGACCACAGCAAGCATCCCGTAAAGCGGCGCTTCGAAGGCACCGGCCAGTTCTCCGGTGACCATGATCGCATCATAGCCGTTATGCCGGAAAACCGGAAAGGACGCGGGTTCTTGGGTCAGGCGGATCACATCGCCCAATTCGACCACACCGCGCCCGCCGGGGATGGCATTGGCCGGCACCGGAGTGGAAAGCGCGCGTTCATCCATCACCTGATCGGCCCTTGCGCGGGCAACGACTATGGGGATCGGGCGGCGGCCTTCGCCACGGTGCGAATAGCCCACGGTCGTCGAACTGTTCAGCAAGCGCAGCGTATCAAGCGCGTCGCGTTCCTGAACCTTGTAGAAATCCATGTCGCTGACCGATAGTTCCGCCCGCAAACGACGGGCCTGAACGCCGACACTGTCATCCACATCAACCACATAGGGGACCGCCTCGAACGCCGTGCGGACCTTGGCCGCGACAGCGCGACGGGTCGGTGCATCGGGGCCATAGATTTCGGCCAGAAGCGTTGAAATCACGGGGGGTCCGGGGGGCGGTTCAACCACCTTGAGCACCGTGCCATCGGGCACTGCAATCGCCTGCAACCTGTCGCGAAGCTCCAGTGCGATGGCGTGGCTTGGGCGGTCGCGGTGATCCTTTGCCGCGAGGTTCAATTGCACCTCGCCCATCTCGGGGTTCTGACGCAGATAGTAATGGCGCACCAACCCGTTGAAATTAAAGGGCGCAGCGGTGCCCGAATAGGTCTGGGCCGACACGACTTCGGGTAAATCCATCCCGATGCGCGCCGCGGCCTGCACGATGGCATCCGTGGCCTCGACCGAAGACCCTTCGGGCAGATCGACGACAATGGCCAGTTCGGATTTATTGTCGAAAGGCAGCAGTTTCACCGTGACATCACGGGTATAAAGCGTCGCCAGCGACCCGAAAGACAGCACCACAACGACCAGCAAAAACACGGCACTGCGGCCCTTGCTGCGCAACAGCGGGCGCGCGACTGCGGCGTAAACCCGACCCAATCGCCCCCCCGGATGCGCCCCGCCTTCGGCATGATGGCCCGCATCCGCCTTGCCAGCGATCTTGAGCATCAACCAAGGCGTGATCACCACAGCCACAAAGAAGGAAAAGATCATCGCAGCCGAGGCATTCGCCGGAATCGGGCTCATGTAGGGGCCCATCAGCCCGGACACGAACAACATCGGCAGCAGCGCCACAACCACCGTCAGCGTGGCGACGATTGTGGGGTTGCCCACTTCGGCAACGGCGGCAACCGCCGTCTCGAGCCGGCTTTTCCCGTTGTGTTTCATGGCCCAGTGACGCGCGATATTTTCAATCACGACGATGGCGTCATCCACCAAAATACCAATCGAAAAGATCAACGCGAACAGCGAAACCCGGTTCAGCGTATAGCCCATGATCCACGAGGCAAATAACGTCAGCAGGATCGTGACCGGAATGACAATTGCCACGACCAGCGCCTCGCGCCAGCCGATGGCCAGCAGCACCAGCGCCACGATCGACACTGTCGCAAGGCCAAGGTGGTACAGCAGCTCGTTTGCTTTCTCATCCGCCGTTTCGCCGTAGTCGCGCGTGACCTCGACCTCAAGGCTGTCGGGGATGATCCCGCCTTCCATCGCGTGAACGCGGTGCAATATCTCTTCTGCGACGATCACGGCATTGGCCCCGGCACGTTTTGCCACCGCCAAGGTCACCGCAGGACGGCGCGACACCGCGCCCCCGTCTTCTCCGGCGCGCCCCAGACTGGCCACGTGAAATTCGTCAAGGTCGGATACGAACGCCACATCGGCAACATCGCGGACATAGACCGTGCGCCCGTCGCGGGTGGTCAGTTCAAGATTTCCGATCTCTTCGGGTGTCGAAAGGGTTTTGCCGATCACCAGACCGATCTGTTCGCCCTGATCGCGCAGCTGCCCGGCGGGGGTGGCACTGTTGGCCCCCTCGACCTTGGCCACCAGCTGCTGCAAGGTGACACCATGGATGGCAAGCCGCTCGGGGTCCGGCGCGATGCGCAGCGCTTCTTGGGTGGCTCCGACCAGATAGGTCAGCCCGACATTGTCGATCTTGGCCAGTTCGACTTCGACTTCGCGGGCCACACGGGTGAGATCGCCCGCCGTAATGCCGTCGGCATCCTGAGCCGGTGCAAAAGTCAGCGTAACGATGGCCACATCATTGATACCCCGCCCCACGACCAGCGGTTCGGATATGCCCACCGGGATGCGATCAAGGTTGGCCATGATCTTGTCCCGAACCCGCAGGATCGCGGTATCCGCCGAGACACCAACAAGAAACCGCGCTGTCACCATCACGCGGTCGTCACGCGTGTCGGAATAGACATGCTCGACCTCGTCCAGCCCCTTGACGATATTCTCAAGCGGTTGGGTGATCAGCTTGACGGCATCTTCGGCTTTCAACCCGTCGGCCCGAACGTGGATATCGACCAAAGGCACGGAAATCTGCGGTTCTTCCTCGCGGGGGAGACTGACCAGCGCGATCAGACCCATTGCAAGGGCCGCCATCATGATAAGCGGTGTCAGCGGCGAGGCGATAAACGCCCGCGTCAACTGCCCGACAAGCCCGACCCGGCCGCCGTTTTCAGGGGTGTTATTATTCATGAGACACCACAACCCGATCTCCCGCAGCCAGACCGCTCAGGATTTCGCGCCAGATCGCGCCGTCAACTTGCACAGTGCCACCCGGCACCACGGTGCGCCGCTGCGCGCCCGCCCCGTCGGTTTCTACCGATACAAAATCCAGCCCGCCATGACGGCTTAGCGCGGCTTCGGGCACAAGGATCGCCATGCGCGTGCCCACGGCAAGCCGCACCGGCAACCGGCGTCCGACAAAGCGCCCGTCCAGCCCTTCGACCTCCACATCGGCCTGAACACGGCCGCCTTCGATCTGGGGGTACAGCTTGGCAAGCCGCCCCTTGCGCCCCGCGCCGTCACCCGCCGATGCAGTGCCAAGCTCGATCTCGTCGCCTTCGGACAATGTCGTGGCATGACGTTCGGGTACCGACAGACGCAGGAATATCCCCCCACCGCCAACAACTGCAGCCGTATCGCCCGGCGTCACGACAGACCCCAGCGACAGCGGCACCGACAGGACAACCCCTGCCCCAGGTGCCAGTATTTCGCCCTCGGCGATGCGCTGCTGGATAACCAGCCGCTCCGACCCGAGGCTGCGGACCTGACCCTCAAGAACGTCAACGGTTGTCTGCAATTGGTCAAGCCGCTGCTTGGTGATAACCCCGCGTTCAATCAGTTGAAGACCGCGTTCAAGATCGGCGCGCGCGGTTGTGATCTGCGCGTTCAGCGATGCAAGCTGCGCGTCGATGGACCCCAGTTGAAAGGCGAATTTGTCATCCTCGACCATCGCGACCCGCTGCCCGGCGACCACCAGATCGCCTTCGGTCACATCAAGTGCGGTCACCGTGCCACCGATGCGGGCGCGCGCGGGCACCCGGTCACGGGTTTCTATCTGGCCGTAAACAGCCTTCCATTCCGCGATGGGACTGGGTTCTAGCACCAATGTTTCGGCACCTGCCGGGCCGAGCAAAAGGAGCGTGGCAATGATCGATCCAAATAGTCGCATATTTCCCGCCATTTCCGTTCAATTCGTTTCAAGGGTCAGTCTGACACCCCGCAATACCGGCTTGCGGGGCAGCCTGCCTTGATTTCGATCAAGCGCGGCGTCGTCGCGGCAAAGCTGAATTGCGGTATATCAATTTTCCGTCGCCGTAACGGCGTAGCGTGCTTTTAATTACAGGAGATCGCTATGAAAATTCTAAACCTAACCTTGGCCGGACTGCTTTTGACCGCAGTCGCCGGCTGCGAGACGTACGTATATCCGCGCCACCATCATGATATGATCGTGCTCAGCACAGATGTTGAACCGCATGTTCACCTTGTGACACCCCTAAGCGCCACCAGCTATTCGGTACAATATGTGCCCGGCATGGTATCCGAGGCCGCGATCATCGCCAGCTTCGCGCCGCGCTGCACCGAGCTGGGTCTGATCGCGGTCAGAGGCCCCGGCCCGACACGCCGACAGATGGTCCGCCGTGGTCGCCGCGCACCGCTTACGGTAAATGTGTTCACAGTTGTGTGCCGTTGATCAACTTGCCGATGACCGGCATGACACTGACGGAAAGCACCTTTTGCAGGGTGCTTTCCAACAAAGCGAAGACCCCCGCGTGTGTTTGGCGAAGCGCACCCTGTCGAAGTTGTGCTGCCAAAGTGGTTAAGCCCAACGGATCAGGTCGCGGTTCTGGGATAGTCGTGTTTATTCAAGAACGCCCAAATCTCGCGGTTCAGATCCCCCAGATCGTCGATTGCCTTGTAAATGCCGTCTCGCGTGCCTTGGTCCAACTGCTCAACCTGCCCCATCTTGATCGCGTCTTTCCGATCTGCGATCCGCATCAGGATCGTATGCGTGGCCGCCGATTGTGAATCGAACGCATAGATACAATGGTTGTAGCGGTTGCGGATGTGGCCGATTTTTTGCATGCGCGTGGTCAAGGCAATAACCTGTTTGCGCTCCTCGCTTTGGACACGGCCCAGCTTTGACAGGCGTTGCACCAGATCAATCCGCGCCCGTGATGTATTCAGGGTCATGAAAATAACCGTCGCCGTTTCCAGATCGACCTTTGCCAATCCGGCGATGAAATGGATCAACAGGCTTTCGGTGTTTGTCCAGGCATAGTTGAGCCGCCCCACCAGCAATAGGAACTTGTCAAAACTTGTCAGGTCCGGCTCTTGCGATCTTGCCATCTGCTTGCCTATTCAACCCTGAAATTTCCGGTTGCGGCAACATAGGCAATCGCGGCCTCTGTTCTGTTTGTGACACCCATTTTGCCGATGATATGGTGGATGTGCAGCTTGACCGTGCTTTCCGACAGTTGCAGATGATGGGCGATGACCTTGTTTGGCTCGCCTTTTGACAAATAGCCCAAGACATCTTTTTCGCGGGCCGTCAGCGATCTGATCTGGTCCCACATATTGGCCTTGATTTCGAGTCCGGCAGGGAAGCTTCCCGACAAGAGATAGTCCATGACTTCCCCGCAAATGTGCCGTTCGCCCGAAACCAGCAAACGGAAGATATTTATCGCTGAATCAATACGCGTGCGAAGCGGCAGAAAACTCAATTTCGCCATCAACGCCGTATCTCCAATCGCGTCGATAAAATTCTTGATGTCTTTTATATCATGAAACGCCAAAGCCAGGTCGAAATTGGGGAACTGTTTTGACAATTCAAAAAGAGTTTCCATCTCTGCCTCCACAGACCGAGGCGAGAAAATTAACGTCACTCTGCAATAGGGGCTTGTATTCAATCGGTCTTTCACCGCTGCAAAAGTAGGTACAATTGAGACGTCCAAATTATCGAACTCGCTCATAATAAGGCGTAGGTAGACGTCAGGAAATGATGTCCGACCGCCGACAAACAAAATGGCCTGACGTTCTGTGCTGTTGTATCTCACTTGGTTAATAGCTTTAGGCATTGAATTTGTTCCAAATATTGGAGCGACTAGACCAAATATCACTACCAAAAAATTTTAGAGGGTTATTGATAAATCTCAATGGGGACTGACTTATCAAGGCAGGGCCTGGCAGGTTTTCGCCAAGGTTGTGGTGGAAAATTTCACCCCTGGCGGAACCCCTTCCTGACCAGAACCTAACACATCGGTTAAAAATACTTCCGGGAAACCAGAAAAACAGATTTCTACAAGCAAGTCAGAACCTTAATATAAGAATCGGGAAAAATATTCCGCATTTTATGCCTTCGATCTAAATCAAAGGGCCTATCTTTTTGGCGTAGATACTAACATTCACCCCATCCCATTGATTAGAATCTACAGTCTGAATTGCTAGATATCGCACCGCTTCTATTCACGCCAATCTGATCTTGTCGCAATGATGTGACGTTCAACAGGAACCGGCATTCAAATAGAAATCCCACCTTTTAGATGAGCGGTGGATCTGGCGGATGCCCCCAAAGAAAGCATTTATCATGTCAAATGGTAGACACGGACACCACCACGGTGGCAACAACTACGTACCGATGGGCAACCAAAGCCAGGAACAAGATCAGGCGCAGGCCGAAGCACAGCTTCAGGCGCAATTGCAGGGTCAGGGCCAGCTTCAGGGTCAGGGCCAATCGCAAACCAGCGAAAGCGAGAACCTGAACGGCAACGGTAACCTGAATGGTAACGGTAACCTGAACGGCAACGGTAACCTGAACGGTAACCTGAACCTGAACGGAAACGAAAACAACGCTTCCAACACCGCCACAAACGAGGCCACCAACACGTCGACCACGACTGTGACAGTCGATGTCGGGGTCACCGGCGCCTTCGATATGACGGACTATGTGCCATCGGACGATGACTTTGCAGACATCGACCTGAGCGGCGGTGCGTCTGTCGACAATATCCTGATGGCCAAGGGCGATGTGAACTTCGACCCCGGTAACGAGATGAACCTCGATGACATCCTGACCGACGCGCTGACCGGTGCCGGAAATGATGTTGGCCTTGTGAATGCACAGTCGAACAACCTGATCGACAGTGATGTTCTTCACAATGCAACCGTGGGCGGGTCGCTGACCAACAACGGCAGCGCGCATGGTGGCACCGCATCCTCAGGTGACGGCATCGGCACTGGCGCTGCTGCTGCAGAACCCGACTTTGGTGGCCACCCTTGGAAAAATGGTCCTCACGACGATGACGCCGATGGTGCTGTTGCCGGTACATGGGGCAGCGGAAACGGTGATGACGGTTATGTCGCCGGTGAATCCCTGTCTTCGGCATCTGCAACCGTTGATACCACAGCGTTCAACCAGAGCATTGTGATGGGTGCCAACATCCTCGGCAACACAGTCGATATGTCCGTGGTCGGTGGCAACATGAACTCCACCTACATCGGTGACGACAGCTCAGACGGCGCATAAACCGTTTGACCGTGACCGGCCCTACCGGTCGCCAATAACAACACCTCGCGCGAGAACAACTCGCGCGGGGCGCATAAAATTCCGAGGCACCACCGAGCAGATAATAATAATAACTGGTGGTCAAAATGCTTATCGATAGAACATCCGAAATCGTTGCCCATTTTATTGGTGCATTTGAAACGGCCTTGGACGGTTCGAGGTTTAGAAGCGAAATTGATGGTTTTCGTCATCGCCAAACTCAAGACCCCTCCTTTGACGATCAATCCTCACAGACGGTAGCTGCGCGCGCTCCATATGCGCTGGATGGATATGCAGCGGGTCTGTCGCCCTTATGGCTCACACCCGATGCCCCCGCACCCCTTGCGGTGTCAGGTCACCATCCCCTTCAATTGCCCTTCCTCAAGGCAAAGGCGGAACTGGTCGTCGACGATGCCCAGGACTTCCCGTTTTTTGAACCGGCCAAGCAGAGTGCTGGCGGTTTCACGGTGTCATCCCCGATGCCCGGCTCGGTTGCATTCGTCTCTCAGCAAACCAACTATCTGATCGATCACGACTTTTTCGGCGATATCGACGCAGGGAGCTTCATTGCCCCCGACATACTGGACCAGCAGCTTGAGACCCTGTGGCAAGCGGCCCAGCCGATGATGCCGGGCACAAATGGCGACCCGCTTACCCTGATCCTTGAGGGGTCAACGATGGGTGAAACATTCGCTGAGAACTACTTGGAAAGTGCCTCGGCCGCAGAAGCAATGGGCGGACAGGTGTCATTTCTGTCGGGTCCGGCCATCGGTGAAATCACCGTCAACGGGGCCGACCAAGACGCCATGCCCGATCTCGACAATCTTCTTCCCACATATCTGCAAGCCAAAAACGACGCGGCCCAGGCAGAGGATGCCATGGCCGCCGACAGCTTTCTCACCCCGACGGGTAATGCGGGCACTGCCGCCGCGTTTTTCGACGTCGAAGCCGGCCACAGCGTCATTGCAGGCGGCAATATGGAGATCAACGAAACCGTGATCGTTGCCCAACATGTAGATGCGCCTGTCATTGCAGTTATGGGCGATATGGTAGCGATTTCGGCGATTGCACAGGTCAACGTCATCCATGACTACAATTCCGGCGCGACGAACATCTCGCCGATGAATACATCCATCAATGCCGCGATGTTCGCCTCACAGCACAGTGTAACGTCAGATGCGGCACCAACTGCTGCCTTTCCGGTGAATGTCACAGCGATTGTCACGCGCGTCGATGCCGATCTGATTTCGGTCAACTGGATTCATCAATACAACTACATGTCCGACCATGACACGGCCCAGATCACCTTCTCGGGCGAAGACAGCTTTCTCGATTTCGGCGACAACGTGCTGTTCAATCAGGTCAGCCTTTTGGAATTTGCGCAGGGCTATGACCTGATCATTGTCGGCGGAAACATGTACGATATGTCGCTGATTTTCCAGACAAATATTCTGTTTGATGACGATGCGGTGCATGTGGCGGGGGCCGGTCCCTATTCTGCCTCCATGGGCGACAATCTTGCCTATAACATGGCCTTGATCCAGTCGAACTCCATCGACAGCTACATCGAGATGGACAGCATTTTCGCCCAAGCAGGGGCCGATCTGGCAGCAGGGGCGCGCGTGTTGTCGGATGACGTTCAAAACCACGAGGTGTTCGACGGCCATGCCCCTTTGAACATCCTGTATATTTCCGGCGACCTCATCAACGTCTCTGCAATCGAACAGACCAATATCATCGGCGATGCAGATCAGGTCGCGTTCGAAGTCGAAGCGCTTTTGGCCGGGTCGGATTCAATTCCAACCACCACGACCGGGTCAAACGCCGCAGTCAATATGGCGACGATCCAGAACTACGGGGCTGATTCAACGATCATGGTGGGCGGCGAGGTCTATGACGACCTGCTGCTGTATCAGGCAGAACTGATCGACACAGACGCCCAGCCCCTTGGCGCGCCCCCCCTCGCCTCAGAGGCGGTCGTCTTTCTTGCCGAGGATATGATCGACCCCGACCTCGGCGACACCGGAATGGTTTCGCAATCTCCGGATTTCACCAGCTCTGACGTCGACATGATGGGCTCCATCGTAACCTGAAGCATTTGAATTACCGGAGAAGCGCCTTGAAAGACTCTGACCACACCAGTGAACCATACCCGCACGAGGCAACGAAGTCGGAACCTTTAAAATTGAAACCCGAAATGGGGGCCGAGGTAATGGACAAACTGTCTGATGGCCCCCATTCCGGCCCCGTCATCGACCAACCCAGCAACGCAGACCGGCAAAAGGAAGCGACCCTTGCAGCGGCGGGCGGTGGTGGCGGCAAAGGCGCGGATACGGTACCCTTTCACAAGCGGATCGGGCCTGACGGTTTTGCCGATGCCCTGAAAAAAGGCGTGCGGGCGGTCCGGCGCAATCTCATGTTCGTCATGATCCTGACCCTTGGGACCAATATCCTGATCCTCGCGATCCCGATCTATCTTTTCCAGATTTCGGACCGGGTTTTGACAAGCAGGTCCGTTGATACGCTGGTGATGCTGACAATCGTGATCGTTGGCGCGATTTTGGTGCAAACGATACTGGATTCCCTGCGACGGTTCATCCTGATGCGAAGCGCCGTTGAAGTGGCCGCGCGTCTGGGGGCCCCGATCCTGAGCGCCGCCGCCCATGCCTCGTTGCAGGGCAACGGCAAGGAATACCAGACCCTGTCCGACCTGCAGCAGGTGCGCGGGTTCCTTGTGTCAGGGACGCTGATCTCCTTTCTGGATGTCCCCTTTGCCCCGCTGTTTCTATCGGTGATTTTCCTTGTCCACCCGCATCTTGGCATGATCGTGGTCAGCAGTTCGTTGCTGTTGCTTGTCATCGCAATCGTGAACCAGAAAATGACCGCCAAACCCTTTGCCGAGGCGAACATGGCCCAAAGCCGCGCGAACATGCATCTCGATTCAATGGCCCGCAACAGCCAGATTATCAACGCGATGGCCATGGTGCCCGAAGCCGTGCGCATCTGGGGCAAGGACACGGCAGGCTCACTTACCGCACAGGTGCGTGCCCAGGACCGCAACATCATTTTTGCCTCCATCAGCCGGGGCGCGCGGCTGTTGACGCAGATCGGCATGTTGGGTTGGGGGGCCAATCTGGCACTGCAAGGGGAGATCACCGGCGGCATGGTGATTGCGGCCTCTATCATCGCGGGGCGCGCGCTGGCCCCCATCGAAGGGTCGATCGAGGGGTGGAATTCGTTTCTGTTGTCGCGCGCGGCGTATGGGCGGATCAACGATCTGATGCGCCGCTCGCGGGTGCGGTTCGAACGGCTGGTTCTGCCTGATCCACAGGGCCGTCTTGATGTTGAACGCCTGCTATATGTGCCCGGCGGCACCAAACAGGTCATTCTGAACGGGCTCAGCTTCCACCTTGATCCCGGCGAAACCCTTGCTGTCATTGGCAACTCTGGCGCGGGCAAAACCACCTTGGGGAAAATGCTGGTCGGCTCCATTCTGCCAACCTCGGGCAGTGTGCGTCTGGACCTGATGGATATCCGCAACTGGGACCCGCGCCAACTGGGCGAAAGTATCGGATATGTGCCGCAAGATGTGCAGCTGTTCCCCGGAACGATCAAAGACAACATCGCCCGAATGCGCGACGACGCCACTGACGCAGACATCCACCGCGCCGCAGTGCTGGCAGACGTCAACGACATGATTGCAGCCCTGCCCCACGGCTATGAAACCATGGTCGCCGCTGACGGATCACCGCTGTCGGGCGGGCAAAAGCAGCGTGTCGCCCTGGCGCGCGCCTTCTTTGGCAAGACCCGCTTGCTGGTGCTTGACGAACCGAACTCCAACCTTGATGCGGCAGGCGATCTGGCCCTAGCGCGGGCCATCCAGCACGCCAAAGACAACAAGATCACCGTTGTTGTCATCACCCAAAAGCCGTCGCTTTTGAAGGTTGTCGACAAGATCATGATGGTCGCGGACGGGAATGTTGCGCTGTTTGGCTATCGTGATCCGGTGTTGCAAAAACTCGCCGAACGCAGCGCAAGCGCGAACGCCACCCCACAGGAGATTTCGTCATGAGACATGCCCCAACCGCGATTATTGACGCCACATGGTATGACGATGTGCCCCGGTCGATCAGGGGTCACGTGATATTCGGCACTTTCCTGATCATCTCCGCATTCGGGGGTTTCGGATATTGGGCCACCCAAGCGCCGCTTGCCGCGGCGGTTGTGTCGCAAGGCAGCTTTATCGCCACCGGACGCAACAAGATTGTCCAGCATCTGGAGGGCGGCATCATCGAACAGATCTATGTCGCCGAAGGTGATATGGTCGAAGCGGGGCAAGTTCTGGTCCGGCTCGACGAGACATCGGCGCTTGGCAAGGAACGGGAACTTTTCCTCAGGCAGGTTCGACTGGAAGTCGCTCAGGCGCGGTTCAATTCCGAATACAAACAAGAGAACACGCTCAGGTTTCCGCCGCATCTGGAAAAACTGCGCGCCGATCTGGAAGTCGCCACAATGATGGAGAACCAGTCTTTGGGGTTCACCGTGTCGATGCAGGGCCTGAAAAACGACATCGGCCTGCTGGAGCGCAGCATCGAGGCGCTTGGGATCAGGTCAAGCGGCTATCAAAGCCAGCTTGAAGCAACGCAGATTCAGGTCGCCATTCTGGCAGAGGAACTGGCCGATAAACAGACGTTGCTAGACCGCGGTCTTGTGCGCCGGACCGACGTAAACACCGTTCGACGCGCCATTGCCGAAGCCGAAGGTCAGGTTGGCCGCCTCACCGCCGAGATAAACGAGATTTCCGAAGTCCGCGATCGCTATACCGCGCAGATTGAACAGACTTTGGGGGAACACCGTGATAAGGCGCTTGATGAATTGCAGGTCGTAGAGGCGGAACTTGACGGCATTCGCGAACAGGTGCGCACGGCGCAAGAAGTGCTCAACAGGGTCGATATCACGGCCCCTGTTTCAGGCACGATCGTACGGCTGTATTACCATACGGCGGGCGGTGTGGTTGAAAGCGGCAAAGCCATCGTCGAGATTTTGCCATCGGCCGAACCCCTGATCATCGAAGCCCAAGTCCCGCGTACGAATATCGACAGTGTCAAAATCGGCTTGCACGCAACGATCCGGCTTTCTGCCCTGAACCAACGCACCACGCCGGTGCTTGAGGGCAAGGTTTTCTATGTCTCTGCGGATACGATTACCGACCAGAATTCAACCGCCCAGCAAGAGGTATACCTGACCCGCATTTCGATCGAACCCGAAGAATTGCTGAGAGTGCCCGGTTTTTCCCCCACCCCCGGGATGCCGGCAGAGATCATGATCCAGACCGACGAACGGACCTTCGTGCAATATCTCATGAAACCGATCCTCGACAGCATGTCGCGCGCTTTCCGCGAAAGGTAGCGATCCGTCGCGCGCGACAGGCATAGAGCGCCAGATCGGGTGGTCGTGTGTCGCGCGCGGTGCGACGTCGATCAAGCTATTGATATGTAGAACTCTTCTATCGGAACGCCCCCTTGGTTCGACCCCATGCAGGCACGCGTGCAAGGCGCGCCCCCTCGCGATGGGTCCGAAACAGCACCGGATTGAAGGCCGCCTCGCCGCCAATCACACAAAGCGTTCACCAGCCCCCCAAACCGCAGTTGCAAGGATCACGCAGCGGGTAGCCCCTAACGCCCCACAGCGGCTTTGATCCTTCCATTGTATGCGGTAGGTACAGTCAAACCGAATGATGCGGCGTCAGCTTTGCAAGCTTGCAAAGCTGGTTCGGCGGGTGCACTCGAAATAACACAATGAACTGTAATATGCTTGAACCTGACCAGCTCCCTCGCACGTTGAACGACTATTATAACCGTGCCCGTGACAGCATGAGTTCGGAAAACCGCGCATATTTCCTGTCCGGTGCCGGCGGCGAAGAAACGTTGTTGGCGAATGAAGAGGCCTTTGTTCGCGCACGCATCACGCCACGGCCGCTGCGCGAAATGGGCGGCGGATCAACGGCGACCTCAGTGTTAGGCCAACGGCTTGCGGCACCCCTTCTGATTGCGCCCTTTGCCTATCACCGGTTGCTGCACCCTTCGGGTGAGATCGCAACGGCCCAGGGTGCCGGGGCACAGTCGATCAAGATGATCCTCAGCGCGCAAAGCAGTGTGGAGTTGACCAATGTGCAAGCGGCTGCGCAAGGCTGCGACTGGTTCCAGCTTTACTGGATGGGCAGCCGGCAGGCCACGCTTGAGCTGGCGGAAATGGCCTTGGCGGCGGGGTTCGGCACGCTTGTCTTGACCATCGATGCACCAGTGCAAGGCGTTCGGGACCGCGAGATAGAGGCCGGTTTTCAATTGCCGCCTGACATGAGCGCGGTGAATTTAGCGCGGTTCGCCCCGCCCCGTTTCACCGCACCAGACGAAGGGCAATCGTTTATTTTCGACCGCATCGCGCATCATTTGCCAAATTGGGACGATGTCGCCTGGCTTGTTGAAACGGTGCAGGTGCCGGTTCTATTGAAAGGCATCCTGCACCCCGAGGATGCCGCCCGCGCGGTCTCCATCGGGGCCGCTGGCGTGATTGTATCGAACCACGGCGGGCGTGTCCTGGACAGGGCCCCTGCGACCCTCGACGTGCTGCCGACAATCGTCGAACGGGTCGGGCCGGACTATCCTGTGCTTATGGATGGCGGCATCCGCCGCGGTGTCGATATTTTCGTCGCTCTTGCCTTGGGGGCAAAGGCCGTTTTGATCGGCCGCCCTGTGGTGTGCGGTCTTGCCGTTGCAGGTGAACTGGGCGTCAGCCATGTGTTGCGCCTGCTGCGCGACGAATTGGAGGTTTCCATGCTGCTGTGCGGATGCGCCAGCATCGACGACATCACGCCGGATATGGTTCACCTAAAGCTGTAACGCAGCGGGATCATCAGGGTGAATTGATCACCAACTAGGTAATTGGGCGGTGTCGGCATCTTTTCCAACTGCTCGACCGTCCTGACCGCTGCGCCATCAAGGATCGGCGACCCCGAAGATTGCGCCACTTCCGTCGACACCAGCACCCCATAGCGATCAAGGGTAAAACGGATCTGGACCTCCCCTTCGATGCGGGCACTGCGTGCTTTTGCCGGATAGGTCTTGGCCCCGCTGATCAACAACACAATGCTCTTTTGCCAGTCGCGAATTGCCTCGGTCTGCTTGGCGGTCAAGCCTTCGCTCGCCGCTTCGGCACTGTCTGCCTCGGTTTCGGCCTGCACCCCTGCGACCGACTGCTCGGAGGCTGCGCGGTCCTCGGCCCCGACCTGACTTTCCGCGTCGATCTGGTCGGGGTCATGCTCGGTGGCGATCTCTTCGGCAAGATTTTCCGTTTCGGCTTCGGGCTCCGGCGCGGCAACGCCGAATTTCAGGCTTTCATCTTCGACATCATAGGGGATTTGGCTCAGGATAGGCTGTTCGGCGGCCTGCGCTGCCTCAACCACCTCGGGGCTTTCGGTCACGGTCGGGGCCTGCTGGCTTTCCTCTTGGGCGAGGCTGTCCTCCTCCAAGGCGGACGGGGCCGCGATGATATCCGACAGATCAAACATGATCGCACCCGTGATGCCTTCGGGCTGGGTTTCATCCAGCTCGGGCTCGGGTGTCTTGCTCAGGATTTGCGCCGGAAATCCGATGTGCAAAGCGGCGCTGAATGCGATGGCACCCAGCCAGAAGACCGGCTTTGTGCTGCGCGTCGTATAGGTCAGGCTCATGGTTGATCTGCCGCTAACGCCCCGTCCGCATCGGGGGTTTGGGCGACGTTTTCATCCAGCCCGACCAGACCGACTTTCAGAAAACCATCGGCCCGAAGGACATTCATGACCCGGATAAATTCGCCGTAAGGCACTGATTTGTCGGCGCGAATGTAAATGCGCGTGTCACGTTTTTGCAGCGTTGCAATGCCAACGTCGATAAACAGCCTGTCATGGGTGGTGCTGGTCTCTCCGACCGACAGGGCCAGATCTTCGGTGATGGTGATAAACACCGGATCCGCCGACCGCACCGGAGCATCGGCAACCGCCACGGGCAATTCAACCGGAATATCGACCGTGGAAAGCGGCGCTGCGATCATGAAGATGATCAGCAGAACCAGCATGACGTCGATAAAGGGTGTGACGTTGATCTCGCTGTTTTCGCTCAGATCACCATCATCGTCAGCGCGAAGCCGGGAAGCCATGTCGATTACTCCGCCGCTGGTACTGAAACTGATGCCAGCCGGGGCTGACGCGGCTTTGCGCTTTCGTCCTTGGTGGCCAGATCAAGATCGCGCGACAGGGTGCGTTCAACAAGCGCACCGGCATCCGCCAGCATGACCTTGTAGCCCCCCATGCCACGCGCCAGAATGTTGTAAAAAATCACGGCGGGAATAGCGGCAACAAGCCCGATGGCGGTGGCCAGCAATGCCTCGGCGATACCCGGTGCGACGATGGCCAGATTGGTCGTGTTGCTTTCTGAAATGGAGATAAAGCTGTTCATGATCCCCCAGACCGTGCCGAACAATCCGACAAACGGCGCGGTTGACCCGACATTGGCCAAAACCCCCGCGCCAAGGCTCATACGCCGTGCGGCTCCTGCCTCGATCCGCGAAATCTCGGAACCGACCCTTTCCTTGATGCCCGCTTTCATCGCGGCCCCCTCGCCCGAACAGGCCCGCTCGCGTTGTGCGGCGCGCACCATCTGCCCGACAACCCCCTGTTTGCGCGCAAATTTTTCTTGCGCGGCAAGCAACGTTCCTGACCGGTCCAAGTCACGGTAGCGGCGGCGCAGCACGCCACGTTCCCACCGCAGGATCATGATTTTGGCCGCAAAGATCACCCAAACCAAGGCAGAGGCGAAAAGCAGCGACAGCATGACGCCTTTCACCACCCAGTCAGCCGCCATGAACATGCCAAGGGGCGACATCTCGTTGTGGCCCGCGTCCTCAAGCATCGTTGTGAAGGTTTCAAGATCAAACGCGGCTGCCGGACCAGCGGCGGCGATCCCAATGAAAATAACGGCGGAAATCGGGGAATATTTCATGTCTCAGGTCTCTGCCCATGTGCGAATAAGGTTGTGATAAATGCCGGTCAGCCGGACCGTTTCGGTGGCGTTTGATCCGATTGTTGTGCTGAGCGACTGAATGGATTGATCCAGATCGAACAAGATCCGGCGATGCGCGTCGGACCTGATCATGCTTTGCAGCCAAAAAAACGACGAAACCCGCGCGCCACGGGTAACGGGTGTCACCTCATGCAGGCTTGTCGCCGGATACAGGATCATATCCCCGGCGGGCAGTTTCACCGTTTGCGTGCCGTAATGGTCCTCGATCACAAGCTCGCCGCCGTCATAGTCCTCGGGCGCGCTTAGAAACAGGGTCATCGACAGATCAGTGCGCAGACGTTCCTGGGTCAGCGGGTTGACCCGGATCGCGTTGTCGATGTGCGACCCAAAGGTTTCCGCCTGCTCGTATTTGTTGAACATGGGCGGCAAAATGCGGGCCGGCAGTGCGGCAGAAATAAACAGCGGGTCTGCCGTCAGTTTTTGCAGAATGAACTTGCCCAGGGTCTGGGCGGCATCCGATGCGGCTGGCAACTGCTGGTTCCGCTTCACCTCGATGGATTGCGGGCCGGCGGTGGTTGATCCGTCTTCCCAATCGGCGGCATCCAGATGCGCGCGCACCTGATTGACCTCATCTTTGCTCAGGACGGAGGGGATCGTGATTAGCATGGCAGAACCTCTGGTCGGTGCGGGCAACCCGAAAGCTGCCCGCAGTGATGGTTTTCGGATTAGAATTTCATTTCGTACGAGACCGAAATTTCACGGCCAGGTGCGACATAGGTGAAGGGTGTTCCCGAACGGTAGGCAGCGTCATAGACGATCGTGTCTGCGACATTGGTGATGCCCATCTTGAGCGTGGCATTATCGGCAACTTCGTATTCACCCAAAAGATCGAAGGTCCAGGCATCCGGCAGGGACCGGCCATTTGCAGCCGTGCTGCCCAGATCAATCGCGCCCTGATAGTTGACACGCCCGCCCAGCATCAGCTTGTCGGTGACCTGATACGTCGCAAGAATGTTGATCTGTTCATGGGCAACATTCGCCACCGACAGACCGACATTGTCACTGTCTGCGCTCTCCAGAATTTTGCTGTTCATGAAATTCGCACCGCCAAACAGGCTAAGCCGGTCATTCACTTTGCCAGCAACCCCCAGTTCGAGGCCGCGGATACGGTATTTCAACGTATCAGAGGTTACAGTCGCCCCGCGCGGTCCGATATCTTCGCGGGCATTGTCCTTGGTCGTTTGATAAAGCGCCGCCGTCAGCAACAGATCAGGCGAGAAGCTGAACTTGGCCCCCAGTTCGAGCGAGGTGTTTTTTTCCGGTGCCAACCCCGAGCCGTTGGTATCAAGGCCGCCGTAAAAACCACCGCCCGCTTCCAGCTCTTGTCCGGCCGGATTGGTCGAGGTTGCCGCCGCCCCATAGACATTCAGCCGGTCGCTGAGGGCGTATGTCGTGCCAAGGTTCCAGTTGAACATGACGTCGTCGCGGGCAAGGGTATAAGCTGTCCCGCCGCTGATGCCCGACCGTTCGATATCATAGATATCCACCCGCACGCCGCCGTTTACCTTCAGCCGGTCCGACAAGGTGACCGTGTCGAGCGCATAAAGCGAGGTGGTTTTGACCGTGGTCGCTGTGACATCCGTGCCCAGTTGCGGTTGCTCGCCGCTCCAGCAGCCCTCTGCGATGGGGTCAGGGTTAATTGCGTCGACGGTGCAGCCGTTCTGACCTGAGGGCGGCAGATAGTCTTCACTGCTCAGGTTTGAATAGCTCCGTTTTTCGATCTCTTCGCGCGATGCGGCCAGACCAAAGACAAACTTGTGATTTGCCCCGCCGAAATACCTTTCGCCTGCCAGCTCAAGCACATTGGCGATCACATCGGTTTCCTGATTCCAGCTTTTGAAGCTCAGCCCGACCTGCCAGTCCTCCGGATTGGCGGAATCGTTGTCGATCAAACGGCTGGGTGCGGTCAGGACATAATCATTCGTGGATTTCGACAGCCGCAAGGTGTTGGTAAGCGTCAAACCGTTGCCAAAGGAATATTGCGCCTTTGCCGTACCCACCGTTTCTTCGACGGTCTGGAAATCGCGCCCCGGAACACCATAGAATGTGGTACGGTCGACCCCGTATTCCGTCACCGGACCCACCACACCCAGATCGGCATTGTTCACAAACGGCACCCCCCAATCGGGTGTTTGCTCGATCTTGGTGTAGCTCAGGTTCCCTTCCAGTATCAGCGCCTCGGTCGCCTTGAAACGCACCGCCATTGCAGCACCTTCGCGGTCGTCGGTCACAACATCACGCCCCGCCACGGCACCGTCTTGCAACAGCCCGTTGAACCGCAGCTGAACGCGGTCATTGATCACCTTGTTGGTGTCGATGGTTTGGCGCACGGTCGATGCGTCGGTGACGGTCGTGACGATGCGTGTGAAATCAATGTCCTGAGGGCTTTTGGAAATGATATCGAGCGCACCACCTGTGGTCCCCCGCCCACCGACAGTCCCCGCCGGCCCTTTGGTGACTTCGACCTGTTCGGTGTTGAATGTCTCGGCGACGCCGGTGCCCGGGCTACGAACGCCATCGGTATAGACGTCGTTATTGGCCTTGAACCCGCGGATATAAATGTTGTCCCCGAAAGAATTGCCGCCTTCGCCGAACCCAAGCGATATCCCCGGCGTCGAACGGGCGATCTCTCGGACGCTGGTCGTACCGGTGGTTTCCAGAACTTCCTGGGTGATGGCCGTCACAGTCCGAGGGGTGTCTTTCAGCGGGCCGGGCATCCGGCTGTTTGCAAGGCTATTGGCTTTGAACGGGGAATTCGGATCTGCATAGCTACTTCCACCCGCCGCCGCTTTTGCCGCGGCAAGGGCTGTGGCTGCTGCCAGTTCCTGTGCTTCGCGCTCTGCCGCTTCTTGCGGGGCGCATACCGCCGTTCCGGCCAATGCTGGCGTGCAGACCGCAGGTGCTGCCACGCGCGGTTTCGCAGCGCGGCGCGGTGCAGGCTTGGATTTTGCAGGTTTGCGTACCGGGCGCGCTTCTTCGGTGGTTTCCACCTCGACCGTGGGCAGAATGATCAGATCGGTGTCCTGCGCGGACGCACCTGTCGTCATACAGGCCATTGCCAAGGAAGCCCCAAAGCCCCCGATAATAAGGGCAGAGTTTCTTTGGGGTTTGCCCGAGCAAACGCTATTTTCAGGAATTCGACGCATTGGTCCCTCGCTATGAATGTTCAACTTTTACGCTGGCTGCTCATAGAGAGGTTCGCTTGCTTTAGGCGGGAACGCTTAATCCGACTGTTTTAGTAAGTAAAGGCCTTTTCTTTGATTTTTTGATGGTTTACGGGCACTCACCCCGCCCAGACCGCTGAATGCAGATCAAAGGTTGGAGATTCCAGTGGAAGCTTGGTACCCGATAAAGTTCTCGGCCGATGTCCAGCGTGCCTATCCCCTGCACCTGATGCAAAGCTTCATGCCACCTGTCAGATTGGCATCGGCCTGATTGCTTTTATCGGCCATGGGATTTGGGATTTAGGATCAGATGCTATACCCCGACGTGTTAAGCAACACGCCATCACGGCCCGATTCAATGCCAGCCGTCCCTGCTCTGGCACGATCCAAACTTGCCCAAGCCGCGCAGGCCCCCGTTCTGCCCTTCGCAAAAGCTGCCCTGCGGGGGCTCTCTTGGATGCGCCACAGAAAAAGGGGTGCCACAAAGACACCCCAAGGTTCACATGACCATGCTCATTAGTTTACCGCTCGTTTTGTCTTATGCCTGCGGCTTGGTCAGCGTCAGGGGCGAGCGCACCCGCCCCGGATTCAATTTCAATTCGGCGTGGCGGTCGGGGTTGGTTTTGCCCCTGACAAGCGGCACCAACCGCCCGACCGTCACTATTTCTTAGCTACAGCCGGATGTCCCGCCGCAGGTGTTGCACTTCATGCAGGTGCCGTTGCGGACCAGCGTGTAATTGCCGCATTCGCCGCAGGCTTCGCCCTCATAGCCCTGCATTTTCGCCTTGGTGCGCGCGTCGATCCCGACAGCACCGCTGGAAACTGCGGTGGTCGATGACATCGACGTGGACACCGATTGCGCAACCGCAGTAGTTCCGGCGTCCAGCACCGCAAGATCGGCCATGCCGTGCCCGCCTTGCATCAAGACCAGTTCCTGCGGCATCCGGTTGCGCAGATATCCGGTGGAGCTGATCTGTTTCAGCACTTCCAACGACCGCGTCGCGGCGCTCTCGGAAATCTCGGACACGTTGCGCACGCCTTCTTCTTCGCCGCGACCGATGGTGTCGAAGGACGCGCCTTCGGGTTTCACATGCGCCAGATCGGTGCGGTCCAGATAGGACACAGCCAGTTCGCGGAAGATATAGTCAAGGATCGACGTTGCATTCTTGATGCTGTCGTTGCCCTGAACCATGCCTGCGGGTTCGAACTTGGTAAAGGTGAAGGCATCGACGAATTCCTCGAGCGGCACGCCATATTGCAGACCAACCGACACGGCGATGGCAAAGTTGTTCATCATCGCGCGGAAACCCGCACCTTCCTTGTGCATGTCGATAAAGATTTCGCCCAGCTTGCCGTCGCCATATTCGCCGGTGCGCAGATAAACCTTGTGGCCGCCAACGATGGCCTTTTGGGTATAGCCCTTGCGACGCTGAGGCATCTTTTCGCGGTGCGATTTGATGATCTCTTTGACGATGACCTTTTCGACGATCTTTTCGGCCAGAACCACGGTTTTTTCGTGCATGCTGCCCGATTCCAGCGTTTCTGCTGCTTCGTCATCATCCTCGACCAGCGCCGATGCCAAAGGCTGCGACAGTTTCGATCCGTCACGGTACAAGGCGTTGGCTTTGACACCCAGCGACCAGGACAGTTCATAGGCTTTCTGGCAGTCTTCGATTGTCGCGTCATTCGGCATGTTGATCGTCTTGGAGATCGCACCCGAGATGAACGACTGTGCCGCTGCCATCATGTAGATGTGGCTGTTAACCGACAGATAACGCTTGCCTCTTTTACCGCAGGGGTTGGCGCAATCGAAGATATTGTAGTGCTCTTCCTTGAGGTGCGGTGCACCTTCCAATGTCATGGTGCCGCAAACATGGTCGTTGGCCGCATCGACATCTTTCTTGGAGAACCCAAGGGATTTCAGCAGGTCGAATGTTGGATCATTCAGCATTTCCGCCGGGATACCAAGGACTTGGGTGCAGAATTCTTCGCCCAAAGTCCACTGGTTGAACACAAAGCGGATGTCAAAGGCCTGCGCCAGCGCCGCGTCAACCTTGGCCAGTTCGTTCGCGCCAAAGCCATGGCCCACAAGTGTGGTGTGGTTGATGCCCGGTGCGTTGCCGATGCTGCCGTGACCGACGGCATAGGCGACGATCTCTTCGATCTGGGCCGAACCGTAGCCCAGCTTTTCCAAGGCCGCCGGAACCGACTGGTTGATGATCTTGAAATACCCGCCACCGGCAAGCTTCTTGAACTTCACCAGCGCAAAGTCGGGTTCGATCCCTGTGGTGTCACAATCCATCACCAGACCGATGGTGCCTGTGGGGGCAATCACCGACACTTGTGCGTTGCGATAGCCGTGCTTTTCACCAAGGCGCAGCGCTTCGTCCCATGTGGATGTCGCGATGGCCAGCAGGTTTTGCTGCGGGCAGTTTGCGTGATCCAAAGGCACCGGCTTGACCGCCAGCGCTTCGTAGCCATCGGCATTGCCCATCGACGCGTTGCGGTGGTTGCGGATGACGCGCAGCATGTGGGCCGCGTTTTTCTTGTAGCCCGGGAAGGCCCCCAATTCGCCCGCCATTTCGGCGGATGTGGCATAGGAAACGCCGGTCATGATCGCGGTCAGGGCACCACACAAGGCGCGGCCTTCGTCGCTGTCATAGGAATAGCCCATGTTCATCAGCAACCCGCCGATGTTCGCATAACCCAGACCCAAGGTGCGGAAGTCATAGGACCGCTGCGCGATTTCCTTGGAGGGGAACTGCGCCATCATCACCGAGATTTCGAGTGTCACAGTCCACAAACGCGAGGCGTGCATGTAGTCTTCGACCTGGAATTCGCCGTCCTTGAGGAAGGTCAGAAGGTTCATCGACGCAAGGTTACAGGCCGTGTCGTCAAGGAACATGTATTCGGAACAAGGGTTTGACCCACGGATCGCGCCGTCTTCGGGGCATGTGTGCCATTCGTTGACGGTGTCGTGGTACTGGATGCCCGGATCGGCACAGGCCCATGCGGCGTGGCCAACCTGTTCCCACAAATCGCGGGCACGGATGGTTTTCGACACGCGGCCTGTGGTGCGGTCCAGCAATTCCCAATCGGCGTCTTTTTCAACGGCATGCAGGAAGGCGTTGGTCACGCGGATCGAGTTGTTGGAGTTCTGGCCGGAAACCGACGAATAGGCTTCGGAATCCCAGTCGGTGTCATAGGTCGGGAATTCGATCGAGGTGTGGCCCTGCTTGGCATAATCCAGCACGCGCTTGACGTAGGTCTCGGGGATCGCGCATTTCTTTGCGTCCTTGATCGCGGCTTTCAACTGCTCGTTCTTGGCGGGGTCATAGGCGTCGGCCTGAATGCCGTCCCATGCTTTGATCGCCGCGAACAGCTTGTTCAGCTCGCGTTCGTGCATCTTCGATCCGGCAACGATGGACGCCACTTTTTGCTCTTCGATGACCTTCCAGTTGATGAAGTCTTCGATATCGGGGTGATCCGCATCGACGATCACCATTTTCGCAGCACGGCGCGTGGTGCCACCGGATTTGATCGCACCGGCAGCGCGGTCACCGATTTTCAGGAAACCCATCAGGCCAGACGATTTGCCACCGCCCGACAGCCCCTCGCCTGCACCGCGCAAGCTTGAGAAGTTGGTGCCTGTGCCGGACCCGTATTTGAACAGGCGTGCCTCGCGGACCCACAGATCCATGATGCCGCCATCGCCGACCAGATCATCCGCGACAGACTGAATGAAACAGGCGTGGGGCTGCGGGTGCTCGTAGGAGGATGTCGAGCGGGTCAGCTTGCCGGTTTTGTAGTCCACATAATAGTGACCCTGCGCCGGACCATCGATGCCGTAAGCCCAGTGCAGACCGGTATTGAACCACTGCGGGCTGTTCGGGGCACCGGACTGGGACGCCAGAATGTGGCGCATTTCGTCGTAATAGGCTTGGGCGTCTTCTTCGGTGGTGAAATAGCCACCCTTCCAACCCCAATAGGCCCATGCGCCTGCCAGACGGTCGAAAACCTGCTTTGAAGACGTCTCGCCGCCCATGGTCGCGTCATCGGCAGGAACCGAGCGCCACAGGAATTCTGGCACGCCCTTTTCTTTGACCTTTTTGGTCGCAGAAGGCACGCCGGCTTTGCGGAAATATTTCTGGGCGATCACATCAGAGGCGACCTGGCTCCAGCTCGAGGGGACTTCGACGTTATCGAGGTGAAAAACAACCGATCCGTCCGGGTTGCGAATTTCGGAAACCGTGCTCACGAAATCCAGCTTTGCATATGCATCTTGCCCGGATGTGGTGAATTTTCTTTCGATCTTCATATCTGTCGCCCCATGTGCTCAGCTCAATTTCAAATGACAGGTCCTGACATTGCAGACCGCCCCAACTGCACCGACTTGAGAAAGAGACTGCACCCGCGCGTGACCAATCTGCCCCGCACCAAGCGTTCAAACGTGCGTTGAAGCTGCGTTTGCCTGTCCTGCCTCATTGGTCCGCCGCCTAGCGTTTACCACTAGATGTAGTGGCGTGACCGTCGATTTACACAAACTGACGTATAGAGGCCTATCGGGTCAACGAAAATATTCTGGAATTTCGCGAAGTTCAGGGTTGACCGAACCGGCATTTCTTGAGGCGACCGGACCCGCGGTGATTCAACCCAACGATATACACAAGCTGCCCGTTTTGCCGCCCCTCGAGCCCGCGTGTGGATAAGTCAATAAACCCCAAGGTTTAGCGGCAACCCCTCATCCATCACTTGAGATATCCACACAGTGCTTCACAGCCCTCTGGGGATAATTCGCAAATCAGCATGAAGTAGAAAAAGAATTGCACCACACAAGATGAAGTCCGATTATTGGGTAACCCGACAAGATGTAGACAGTGCTGAAACACAAATACAGCGTTCTGATCTGCATAAAGCAGATCAGGAACACTATATGTGGTGGTTCTTAAAGTGGTCGGGGCGAGAAGATTCGAACTTCCGACCCCCTGTACCCAAAACAGGTGCGCTACCAGGCTGCGCCACGCCCCGACTGAGGCTTACTTAGCCAAAGGTGATCTGATTGAAAAGCCCTAACTTCACAGAAATCGACCGAATTAGCAGGGCCATGCCGGGTTGTGCGCACTAAAGGCCGGATGGCGCAGTTCAGAGCCTGTTTTAATGCCCATTCGCCGTGCCAGCCCGCCATTTATTTCCAGCACCGACAACAGGTTCTCGCCACCCGAGATTACGGTCTCATCCAAAGGCACCGCATTTTCATGGATGTGCTGCACGACACCACGGGAATCAATGAACAACAGATCCAAAGGAATCAGCGTGTTGCGCATCCAGAAGTTCATCGCTTGCGGGCGGTCATAGACAAACAACATCCCCACACCCATGGGCATCGATTTTCGAAACATCAAACCCTGGGCACGCTCGGCCGCGTCATCGGCAACCTCGACCGAGAATCGGGCCTGCCCCCATTCGCCACGTAACGCGACAGACGTGTCAGAACAGCCCGCTGCCGCCGCCTGCCCCGTTGTGCAGGCGTTCAGCGCAAAAAGCGCCGCAAAAAGCGGTGCTAAATAGCTTTTTCGCAATTTAGAATAACGGTTTCCCATGCACGTACCTCAGCGGCCATCTTGCCGCGCTCGCCATTGATCACCCGCAACGCCAAAGCCTCGCCCGGTTGCAGATCGGACAGACCAGACTGGCGCAACACTTCGATATGCAAAAAGATATCATCACTTTTGCCAAACACATTGGCAAAGCCGAACCCTTTGGATTTATCGAACCACTTTACCCGCGCAGGTTCAATCGGTGCCGCAGCCACAATCGCGGGATCAACCCCGACGATTTCGTCCAAGGCAGCGGATTGGCTGGTTTCCGGAGGGTGTATTGCGTGAATTTGCGTCGCCTGGACACCGCGGCTTGTTTCATGTGCGCTCAATTCAACCCGCGCACCATCCGCGATCGAGCTTTGACCGTAATTGCGCAAAACGTTTACATGCAGCAATATATCTGCCCCGCCCTGATCGGAAATGACGAATCCGAACCCCTTGGAAGGATCAAACCATTTTACGGTTCCCGAAATAATATCTGGGGTATGCTCTAAATCTGACACAAATAACCTTTGGTATTCTAAGTGTAGCTCGCCTTCATAATAATCCGGCGCTTTGTTCCATATGATATTATGGGTTTAACCTTGTTACAGTCCAGTCTGATGAAACATCCGCCCGACGCCACACGAACCGGTCATGCAGCCGAAATTCGCCATCTGCCCAAAATTCGATCTCTAGCGGTGCCAAACGATAGCCCCCCCAGAACGGCGGGCGGTCAGGGTCTGTGCCCTGCCTCAGGGTGACCTTGGCAACCTCGGCCATCAACGCGGCGCGGCTGCTCAGCGGGCTGGACTGGTCCGACGCCCATGCACCCAACCGGCTCTTGAGCGAGCGGGACTTGTAATATTCATCCGCTTTCGGCCCGTTTTCCTTGGTAATCAGTCCCCGCGCCCGCACCTGACGGCGCAGTGATTTCCAATGCATCACAAAGGCGGCCTTGCCCGCGTGATCAAGCTCTTGCGCCTTAGCGCTGGTGTAATTCGTATAAAAAACAAAAGCATCGTCTTCGATGTCCTTGAGCAGGACCATCCGTGCATTTGGCATGCCTTGGGCGTCTACCGTCGACAAAGCAATCGCATTTGGGTCGTTCACCTCGGCCTGCGTGGCCTCGGCCAACCAGCGCTGTGCAATTTCAAACGGATTATCCCCCGCAAACTTGCCTTTACGCGCGTCACTATCTCCCACTGAACCTACTCCCCCTGCCCCAAAGCGCATCTTAGCAAGCCCGTATAACATTTGACACGGCCAAACAACGAAAAGTCGCGCACTCAGAATGAAATGCGCGTATTGGTTGCTCTCGCATGTCTCGGTTTGCCCAGCCTTGCTGAAAAACAATCAATGGCATAAACCAGTGTCAACATAACAAGATAGTCGAAGGAAAAAGAATGGCAAATGACCTGATGGCAGGCAAACGTGGGCTCATCATGGGTCTTGCGAATGACAAGTCGATTGCCTGGGGCATCGCGCGCGCCCTTGCAGATGCAGGTGCCGAGCTGGCATTTTCCTATCAAGGTGACGCCCTGAAAAAACGCGTTGATCCTTTGGCCGCCCAATTGGGCAGCGATATGGTGCTGCCCTGCGATGTCGGCTCGGAAGAGTCGATTGACGCGCTGTTCGACGGCATCAAGGAACGCTGGAACAGCATCGACTTTGTCGTCCATGCCATCGGCTTTTCCGACAAGAACGAATTGCGCGGCCGCTATGTCGATACCAGCCGCGGCAATTTCGCAATGTCGATGGACATCTCGGTCTACTCCTTTACCGCCGTGATGCAACGCGCGGAAAAAATGATGACCAAAGGCGGCAGCGCCGTCACCCTCACCTATTATGGCGCTGAAAAAGTCATGCCCCATTATAATGTCATGGGCGTGGCCAAGGCCGCCCTCGAAGCATCGGTCAAATATCTGGCCGAAGACCTTGGCAAGGACGGCATCCGCGTCAATGCCATCAGCGCGGGCCCTATCAAAACACTCGCGGCCTCGGGCATCGGCGATTTCCGCTACATCATGAAATGGAACGAATACAACTCGCCCCTGCGCCGCAATGTCACGATTGATGACGTCGGCAAATCCGCCTTGTTCCTGCTCAGCGATCTGGGGTCCGGGACCACGGGCGAAAACCTCCATGTGGATGCAGGATATCATGTGGTCGGCATGAAGGCCGTCGATGCACCCGATATGGCAAAGGAATAAACGGATGAGCAAAGACCCCTCGCGCCTGCCCCATGAAAAGGGCTTTCACATCAGCTGGGACCAGATCCACCGCGACAGCCGCGCATTGGCCTGGCGCCTGGACGGGTTGGGCCCCGATGATGGCGCATGGCGCGCCGTCGTGGCGATCACACGCGGTGGCATGGCCCCCGCGATGATCGCAGCCCGCGAACTCGACATACGCACCGTTGATACGATCTCGATCAAATCCTACGACCATCAGGACCAGTCCGACGCCGTCGTGCTCAAGGCACCGGATGCCGAGCTGATGGGCGACGGCACCGGTATCCTGATCATCGACGATCTGGTGGATTCCGGTAAAACCCTTGAAATCGTGCGCAAACTTTATCCAAATGCACATCTGGCCACAGTCTATGCAAAACCCAAGGGCCGCCCGCAGGTTGATACTTTCATCACCGAGGTCAGCCAGGACACATGGATATTCTTTCCATGGGACATGGCCCTGCAATATGTCGAGCCGTACCGCGGCAAGGACTGAGCCAGAAAGATTCTATGCCTTCGGCGAGGATTTTAGACCATTTGGAATGAAGACGCGCACTGCGTCCCGCTTCTCTGGCTCCTAAATATCCTCGCCGAAGGCATCCGCCCTTGACCACAGGAACCTGCATCCGATGTTGACGCGCACCGCTTCCACCTTTGCCCCGCCCGTGATGGAGGCCCGCCGCTGGTTGGCAGGCGTTGAATTCCCGGCAGACCGGCCGTTGATCAATGTCAGCCAGGCCGCCCCTGTCGATCCGCCCCCGCAAGCGATGCGCGAAGCAATGGCGCAGGTCGCTTTGACAAATGACGACGCACATCTTTACGGTCCCGTGCTGGGGTTGCCCGAGTTGCGGGCCGAGCTGGCGTTGCAGAGTTCGGCGCATTACGCGGGTCGAATTGACGCCGCGCAGACTGCAATCACCTCCGGATGCAATCAGGCTTTTGCCGCGGCCATCGCAACCTTGTGCAGCGAGGGGGACGAAGTAATCCTGCCAACCCCTTGGTATTTCAACCATAAAATGTGGCTGGACATGTCAGGCGCGACTGCGGTTGCCTTGAAGACCGGGCCTGACCTCTTGCCGGACCCCAAACAGGCGGCGGCGCTGATTACGGACCGGACCCGTGCAATTGCGATTGTCACGCCGAACAACCCCGGCGGTGTCGAATATCCTGCCGAACTGGTTCAGGCGTTCTTTGATCTGGCGCGCGCCCATGGCATCGCCCTGATCGTGGATGAAACCTACCGCGATTTTGACAGCCGGTCAGGCCCGCCTCATGCGCTGTTCCAGGATCCGGACTGGCAAGATACGCTGATACATCTTTATTCCTTTTCCAAGGCATACCGCCTGACCGGCCACCGCGTCGGCGCGATGATCGCATCCCCTGCACGGCTGGCCGAGGTTGAAAAATTTCTGGACACCGTCGCCATCTGTCCCGGCCAGATCGGCCAGCATGCAGCCTTGTGGGGGATGCAAAATCTGTCGCAATGGCTGGCGGGTGAACGCGATGAAATCCTCGCGCGGCGCAAGGCGATCACCGACAACATGCCCAAGCTGGACGCCAAAGGCTGGACGCTGTTGGGGCTTGGCGGGTATTTCGCCTATCTTGCGCATCCTTTCGAAGAGAGATCGGACCAGCTGGCCCGGCGGATGGTGCGCGAGCAGAGTATTCTGTGTCTGCCCGGCACGATGTTCTGCCCTCAGGATGACCCCAGTGGCGCGTGTCAGGTGCGGATCGCCTTTGCGAATCTGGATGCGGATGGAATTGCCGTGCTGTTTGACAGGATGGCCCGGCTTTAACGGACCTCTTGCCCCCCTGCCGCGCACCGCATAGATAGGTTCAAACGCGCTAAAAGGGTAAGATCATGAAAGCCAAAGGCAATAGCCTCACGAAAACCGCAGTCTGGGTATTGATGGGCCTGCTGATCCTTGGCCTTGGCGGCTTTGGCGCGGTCAACCTGTCGGGCAATATACGCACGGTTGGCAAGGTCGGGGACAAGGAAATCTCGGTCGATAACTATGCCCGCGAGCTGCAACAGCAGATCCGCAGTATTGAAAGCCAGACCGGCGAAACGCTGCCCTTTCAGCAAGCTCAGGCCATCGGTCTGGATCGCGCCGTTTTGCAGCGCCTTGTCCGCCTGCGCGCGCTGGATAACGAAGCCGAGCAGATGGGCCTGTCCATCGGCGACGAGAACCTGCGCCAGCGGATCGTCGAAATCCCTGCGTTTCAGGGTGTGAGCGGCGATTTTGACCGCGAGGGGTACCGCTTTGCGCTTCAGCAGGCCGGGCTGAGCGAGAGCGAGTTCGAAGTGTCGTTGCGCGAAGAAGCGGGCCGCACCTTGTTGCAAGACGCGATCACCAGCGGCGTTGCCATGCCCGATGCTTTTGCCAAGACGTTGGTCGATTATGTCGGCGCGAAACGCAGCTTTACCTGGGCGGCCCTGAACGAGGTCGATCTGGCCGCACCCGTTCCTGCCCCGACGGATGCGCAATTGCAGACCTATTATGATGAAAACACCGATCAGTTTATGCTGCCTGCCAGCAAATCGATCACCTATATTCTGCTGACCCCCGGCGACGTGCTGGACGAAGTCGAAGTATCCGACGCTGATTTGCAGCAAGCCTATGAAGAGCGTTCCGCCGAATATATCCAGCCCGAACGCCGCCTGGTGGAACGTTTGGTTTTTGCCGACGAGACAAGCGCCGATCAGGCCGCAGCAGCGCTTGAAGTCAATGGCACAACCTTTGAAGCACTGGTTCTGGACCGGGGTCTGGCCCTTGAGGATGTGGATATGGGCGATGTGGCCCAGCAGGATCTGGGGGCCGCTGGTGATGCGGTCTTTGCCGCCGAAGTCGAGGATGTCGTGGGGCCGCTGCCCACCAATCTGGGCCCTGCATTGTTCCGCATCAACGGTGTTTTGCCGTCGCTGAACACCACCTTCGAAGAAGCCCGCCCCGCCTTGCAGCAAGATCTTGCAGGCGACCGTGCGATCCGCCAGGTCGAAGTCCGCGCCCGCGATCTGGACGATCAGCTTGCCGGTGGTGCCACGCTTGAGCAACTGGCCGAAGAAACCAAGATGACCCTTGGCAAGATCGAATGGACCCAAGACAGTGACGAAGACATCGCCGGTTACGCCGGTTTCCGCGAGGCCGCCGCGGGTCTGACCGCAGATGATTTCCCCAAGATCGACCAGTTGGAAGACGGCAGCGTTTATGCGATGCGTCTGGACGGCACATTGGATGAACGCGCCAATCCGTTTGACGACGCGCGCGCTGATGTTGTGGCCGCCTGGACAGCCGATCAGGTCAGCCAGGCGCTTGTCGCGCAGGCGGAAACCGCCAAAACCGCGCTTGAGGCCGGGTCTGATTTCGAAAGCCTGGGGCTGACCCCAACAGCACAGACCGACCTGACCCGCGATGCGGTGATCAACGGCACCCCGTCCGACATGTTGAAACTCGTATTCGACGCCGCCCCCGGTGATATCCGCGTGGTTCAAGGCGATGATACTGTCATTGTCCTGCGGGTTGATGGCGTGACAGACGCGCAGGAAAGCGCGCAAAACCAGCAACTTCTGGCGCAATTGGCTGGTCAGCTCAGCCAGCAGCTTAGTCAGGATATCTTTGCGATCTATTCTGACGATGTGGTGCGCCGTGCGGTTCCGCTGGTCGATCAACAGGCGGTGAATGCCGTCCATGTGAACTTCCCCTAAAGAAGGCCCCCCATGTCCCTGACCCCTGATTTCGACAGCTTTGCCGCAGGATATGCGGCGGGTAAAAACCAGATCGTCTATACCCGTCTGGCCGCTGACCTTGATACGCCTGTGTCCTTGATGCTCAAGCTGACGGGAGATGCGCAGAACGCTTTTGTGCTGGAATCTGTCACGGGCGGCGAAGTGCGCGGGCGCTATTCGATTATCGGGATGAAACCTGATCTGATCTGGCGCTGCAAGGGCACGACATCGGCCGTGAACCGCGCCGCGCGCTATGATGCGGATGCGTTTGAAGATGTTGCCGGCAACCCGCTGGATACCCTGCGCGGGCTGATCGCTGAATCAAAGATCGACCTGCCTGCCGACCTGCCCCAAGCCGCCGCCGGTCTGTTCGGCTATCTGGGCTATGACATGATCCGGCTGGTTGAACATCTGCCCAATGTGAACCCCGATACGCTGGGTCTCCCGGATGCGATGATGCTGCGCCCGTCGGTGATTGCGGTGCTGGACGGTGTCAAAGGTGAGGTGACAATCGTGTCCCCCGCTTGGGTGTCCGACGGCCAATCCGCCAAGGCCGCCTATGCGCAGGCAGGCGAACGTGTGATGGATGCCGTGCGCGATCTGGAACGGTCCATGCCCGGCACCAGCCGCGATCTGGGCGAGGCGCATGAAGAATCCGCACCCGTCAGCAATTTCACCCGCGAGGGCTATAAATCCGCGATCGAAAAGGCCCGCGAATATATCGTTGCGGGCGATATCTTTCAGGTGGTGCCGTCGCAACGCTGGGCGCAGGGTTTCTCGCAGCCGCCGTTCTCGTTGTACCGCAGCCTGCGCCGCACCAACCCGTCGCCGTTCATGTTCTACTTCAATTTTGGCGATTTCCATGTTGTGGGGGCCAGCCCTGAAATCCTTGTCCGCGTCTTTGGCAAGGAAATCACCATTCGCCCCGTTGCAGGCACCCGCCGTCGCGGGGCCACCCCCGAGGAAGACCGCGCCCTTGAGGCAGATCTGCTGGCCGACCAAAAAGAACTGGCCGAGCATTTGATGCTGCTGGATCTGGGCCGCAACGATGTGGGCCGTGTGGCCAAGATCGGCACCGTGCGCCCCACCGAAGAATTTATCGTCGAACGCTATAGCCACGTGATGCACATCGTGTCCAACGTGGTGGGCGAATTGCGCGACGACCGGGACGCGCTGGATGCGTTCTTTGCCGGGATGCCTGCGGGCACCGTGTCAGGTGCCCCCAAGGTCCGCGCGATGGAGATCATCGACGAGCTGGAGCCGGAAAAACGCGGGCTTTATGGCGGCGGTGTCGGCTATTTCAGTGCGGGCGGTGATATGGACATGTGCATCGCCCTGCGTACTGCCGTGATCAAGGATAAAACCCTGTATATTCAAGCGGGTGGCGGGGTTGTCTATGACAGCGATGCCGAGGCGGAATATATGGAAACCGTGCATAAATCCGACGCCATCCGCCGTGCGGCTGCCGATGCGGCGCGGTTCTCGGGACGAGGTAACATCTAAATATGCCCAATCAGGTGCCTTTTGAAATCGCGGGTCAAAAGGTGGCTCCCGGCACCCGCGCACAGTTCGACCTGCCGATTTCGATCTTGCCCGATCACACGCCTGTGGGCCTGTCGCTTGAAGTGATCCACGGCAAGCGCGAGGGCCCCACGATGTTCGTCAGCGCCGCTGTGCATGGCGATGAACTGATCGGGGTCGAGATCGTGCGCCGCTTGCTGCGCACCCCGCAGCTGAAATCCCTGCGCGGCACCTTGCTGGTGGTGCCTGTGGTGAACTCTTTCGGGTTTATCAACCGCTCACGCTACCTGCCCGACCGCCGCGATCTGAACCGCTGCTTTCCGGGGCATCCCTCGGGGTCTTTGGGGTCTCGGCTCGCGCATATTTTCCTCAATGATGTGGTTTTGCGCTGCGATTTCGGCATCGACCTGCACTCAGCCGCGATCCACCGGACCAACCTGCCGCAGGTGCGGATTTCGCCCTCCGATCCGGTCACGCGGCGCATGGCGATCAACTTTGCCGCCCCGGTCGTTCTGACCTCGCCGCTGCGCGACGGATCATTGCGGGCCGTTGCATCGGCCAAGGGCACGCCCGTGCTGCTGTACGAGGCGGGCGAAGGGTTGCGTTTTGACGAAATGGCTGTGCGGGCGGGCGTTGCCGGTATCTTGCGGGTCATGCATGCCGAAGACATGCTGCCCGCCAAAGGCATCGCCCCCTCGCGCCGTCAGTCCCATGTCTGTTCCAGTTCAACCTGGCTGCGCGCCCCCGTGGGCGGGCTGCTGCGCACCTTCCGCGCCGAAGGTGAAACGGTCAAGGAAGGCGACGCGCTGGCCACGGTATCCGACCCGTTCGGCAAAACCGAAGAAGATATTATCGCCCCTGCTGACGGTATCCTGATCGGCCGTGCGATCCTGCCGGTGGTGAACGAAGGCGATGCCGTGTTCCATCTGGCCAAGCTGCTGCCGCGCGCCGTGGCCGACACGGTCGAGGACATGATCACACAGCTCGAAAGCGATCCGCTGTTCGACGAAGACGAAATTATCTAGCGTTATTCGCCTTTTGCATTCAACAGCACGGCAGAAATCGGGGCCAGCGCGACCTGGCTCGCGCGGTCCTGCAACCCCCAGACCAGCAAGGCCGATATCGTCTCGGGGCGCATCCGGCCCAGCATGATCACCGATCCTTCGATCCCTGCTTTGAACGCCGCCTGATCCAGAAAACGGCGGATCACGGTGGGCGTCTGGTCTTTGCTGTCAAAGTCGCGGAAGATCGGGGACGCGGGCACGCCTTCCTTGACCGCCAGCTTTGGCATGGTGTTCAAACCCTTGTCCTGACTGACCAAACCATAGCCGCCTTGCGCAAGAATTGCGGTGACCTGATCCGCGACGTCGCGGTTGGGCTGCAAGCCTGCCCCCGTCCCTTCCAACACGCCCACAACTTCGGGCATCCGGCTGAACGCGACCGCTAAGGTGGTTTCTGCATCAGAGGCTATGGCACCTTCCGGCAGGTCAACCATGGCCATCACTTCAAAACCTTCGTTGCGGTAAATCGCCATACGTTCGGCAGCGTCGGCAAGGGTCATGTCCACGGCAAAGCTGATCGGATAGGGAAAACTGCGCAGGGCGGCAATGCCCACTTCGCCCCCATCAAGATCACTGCCTTGGTCGATCAGCAAAATGCTCATCAACGGTTTTTCCTGAGTATTTGCAAAGGGTTGTGAATAGCGCGTAATTGCCCGCGCGCCGATGGACGGCGCGGCTTCGGCATCGGTCTGACCGCCGCTGCTTGCCGTTGGCAAGCGGTTGATCGTAACGCGTGCGCCGCCGTCATCCGCAGTCGGGGTATCACCTGTCGGTATCGCTGTGCCTGTTGTTTCAAAAGCGCGGCGGGTTTGGATGGTTGGCACCGGCGTTTCTTTTGGCTCGACAGTGACTGTCTTGATCTCGGGAACCTCGGCTGGGGGCTCTGCTACCGGTGCCTCGACAGGCTCTGCGACGGGGGCCTCCTCCACAACCACTTTCTCGACCGGCGGTACAGACGGGGCCGTTGACACGGGGGGGGCTGCCTGGGTCACGATGTCGACGGTATCAGGGGCCGGCGGCTCCATCGGGGCAAGCGCCAGCGGGTTTTGCAGCACCGGTTCATCCGCGGAAATATCGGGTGCTGTGCTTTCGGTCATTTGCGCTGGCGCTTCGATATCCTGAATCGCCTCGGGTTGGGCAAGCGGGGCAATCATGGCCTCGATCTTGACGTCTTCAACGCTGTCTTGCAGCGGAGCTTCGACCACCGCAACCGGCTCTGTCACGGGTTGGGTTTCATCCATCTCGGGGATGATTGCAGGAACGCTTGCGGGCTCTCCCGTATCGATCTTGGCCGGTCCGGTATCCGCAATTTTGGGTGGCGTGCTGATCGGCACCATGAAAGACACGATACCAGCCACCAAAATGCTGAACACACCACCAATGATGATGCCTCCAAGAAAACCGCGTGCCATGATTGAAATACTCCTGCTTTTTGTTCCTGCATTGGCCGCTCTGCGGACCTGGTGCCCTTGACGATAGGTCTTAAGCCTGAACATGTAATGGCGAACATTATACCGTGGTTTGGTGCCAATCCTCTAGCCCTAAACCCCCGCCTGAACGCAAAGAATTGCCCTATGCTACTGCTGATAGATAATTACGACAGTTTCACTTACAATTTGGTGCATTATCTAGGCGATTTAGGAGCCGAGGTCGATATTCGGCGAAATGATGCCATTTCCGTTGAGGATGCCATCGCGATGAACCCTGCGGGCATCATCCTGTCCCCGGGTCCGTGCGACCCCGATCAGGCGGGCATTTGCCTGCCCTTGACCAAAGCGGCCGCCGATGCGGGTGTGCCGCTGCTGGGGGTGTGTTTGGGTCATCAGACCTTGGGTCAGGCATTCGGCGGCAAGGTCGTGCGCGCCGGCGAGATTGTGCATGGCAAGATGGGCCAGATGCACCACACGGGCAAAGGTGTCTTTGCCGGCCTGCCCTCGCCCTTTGCCGCGACACGGTATCATTCGTTGGTGGTCGAACGCGCCAGCCTGCCCGATTGCCTTGAGGTTACGGCAGAACTTGAGGACGGCACGATCATGGGACTTCAACACCGCGAGTTGCCCTTGCACGGTGTGCAGTTTCACCCCGAATCCATCCGGTCGGAACATGGCCACCAGATGCTGCAAAACTTTCTCAACGTCATAAAGGTGCCCGCATGAGCGAACGTCTGAAACCGCTGATTGATGCGGCTGCGACTGGCCCGCTGACCCGCGATCAGGCCGAAGAGGCCTTTGAAATCCTGTTCGATGGCGAAGCAACGCCCAGCCAGATCGGCGGGTTTTTGATGGCGCTGCGCACGCGCGGCGAAACCGTGGATGAATATGCCGCTGCCGCCTATGTCATGCGCGCTAAATGCCATCCGGTGACTGCGCCCGAAGGCGCGATCGACATTGTCGGCACCGGTGGCGACGGCAAAGGCACGTTGAACATTTCAACGGCAACCGCCTTTGTGGTGGCGGGCGCTGGCGTGGTCGTGGCCAAACACGGCAACCGCAACCTGTCGTCCAAATCCGGTGCCGCCGATGCGCTGACCCAGATGGGTCTGAAGGTCATGGTCGGCCCCAAAGTGGTCGAGGCCTGCCTGAAAGAGGCCGGAATCGGTTTCATGATGGCCCCCATGCACCATCCCGCCATCGCCCATGTGATGCCGACCCGGTCCGAACTGGGAACCCGCACGATTTTCAACATCCTCGGCCCGCTGACCAACCCGGCCAGCGTGAAACGGCAACTGACCGGTGCCTATCGCCGCGATCTGATCCGGCCCATGGCAGAAACCCTTGGCGCATTGGGGTCTGAAAAGGCGTGGCTGGTGCACGGGTCCGACGGCACCGATGAATTGACCATCACCGGGGTCAGCTGGGTTGCCGCGTTGAACCCCGACGGCACCATTACCGAATTCGAGATCACCCCCGAGGACGCCGGCCTGCCCGTGCATCCGTTCGAGGATATCGTCGGCGGCACCCCCGAAGAAAACGCGATTGCGTTCAACGCGTTGCTGGATGGCGCGCCCTCTGCCTATCGCGATGCGGTGTTGTTGAACGCCGCCGCTGCTTTGGTTGTCGCCGATGCCGCGCCCGATCTGAAAACCGGCGTTGAAATGGCCCGCGCCAGCATCGACAGCGGGGCCGCGCGCGACAAGATCACCCAAGTGGCCCGCATCACGCAAGCCAGTTGATGTTCGATCTGTCCACCCTTGGCGCGTGGCGCGATCTGCCGTTTTTTGACGAAACCCTGCCGGGGATCGAAGCTGCCTTGGCGCAGGACGATCGACTGATCCTGCCGCCACGGGATCAGGTATTTGCCGCCCTTGAACGGACCCAGCCCGATGACGTGCGGGTGGTCATCCTTGGTCAGGATCCATACCCCACGCCGGGCCACGCCCACGGGCTGGCGTTTTCGGCTGCCGCTGACACACACCCCCTGCCACGGTCTTTATCAAACATATTCAAAGAGATGCAGGCCGACATTGACGCATCACCCGAAGATGCCGACCTGCATTTCTGGGCCGCACAGGGTGTCTTGTTGCTGAATACCACCCTCACCGTGCCTGCGGGTGCGGCGGGTGATCATGCGAAACTGGGCTGGCACATCCTGACCGCGCAAATCCTGCACCGCCTGTCCGACCGCCCTCGCGTCTATCTGCTGTGGGGGGCCCATGCCCACAAGGTCGCCAAAGACGTGGACCCGCGCGCGAACCTCAAGATCGAAACAGCGCATCCATCGCCCCTGTCTGCGCGGCGCGGCTTTTTCGGCTCGCAGCCCTTTTCACGCAGCAATGACTGGTTGCAGGCACAAGGCCAAACCGCCATAAACTGGGCAACCCCGGAGACATCATGACAGACACCATCCTAGACAAGATCAAAGCCTACAAGCTCGAAGAGGTCGCGGCCGACAAAGCCGCAAAACCCCTTGAGGCCGTGGAGGCCGACGCCCGCGCCGCATCACCCGTGCGCCCCTTTGCCGATGCCCTGTTCGATGCCGCCCGCGAAGGGTACGGCCTGATCGCCGAGGTCAAGAAAGCCAGCCCGTCCAAAGGGTTGATCCGCGCCGATTTCGACCCCGCAGCATTGGCAGCCGCCTATGCGGCAAGCGGTGCGACATGCCTTTCAATCCTGACCGACACGCCCAGTTTTCAGGGTGCCAAAGACTACCTTGTCGCCGCCCGCGAGGCCTGCACCCTGCCCGTCTTGCGTAAAGATTTCATGTACGACACCTATCAGGTGGCCGAAGCCCGCGCTTTGGGGGCTGATTGCATCCTGATCATCATGGCCTCGGTCAGTGACGCACAGGCCCTCGAGCTTGAGGACGCCGCCGCCGAATGGGGCATGGATGCCCTGATCGAAGTACATGACAAGGCCGAACTTGACCGCGCCGCCCAGCTGAAAAGCCGGATGATCGGCATCAACAACCGCAATCTCAAGACCTTTGAAACCTCGCTTGATACCACGCGCAGCCTGTCCAAATATGTCGATATGGACAAGATGATCGTGTCTGAATCGGGGCTGAACACCCCTGATGATCTGGCAGATATGGCGAAATACGGGGCGCGCGTGTTCCTGATCGGCGAAAGCCTGATGCGTCAAGACGACGTAGAGGCCGCCACACGCACGCTTCTTGCCAATCCGTTTCGCCCCGGAGGGATGTAAATGAGCCTGACGCATTTTGATGGCAAGGGCGATGCCCATATGGTCGATGTCTCGGACAAGCCGATGACGTCGCGGATCGCTGTCGCTGAGACCTACATCAAGATGCAGCGCGAAACCTTTGATATTATTACAGAAGGTCGCGCAAAAAAGGGTGACGTGATGGGCGTTGCGCGTCTGGCTGGTATCATGGCCGCCAAACGCACATCCGATCTGATCCCGCTGTGTCATCCGCTGCCGATCACCAAAGTATCGGTTGAATTGACCCCAGACGCCGACCTGCCCGGCCTGCGCATCGAGGCGACAGTGAAAACCACCGGCCAGACCGGCGTCGAGATGGAGGCATTGACCGCCGCATCCGTCACCGCACTTACCGTCTATGACATGGCCAAAGCCGTGGACAAGGGCATGGAAATCGGCGGGCTGCGCGTCATGCTCAAGGACGGCGGCAAATCGGGCCGCTACGAAGCATCATGATTTCAGTCGAAACCGCCCTGTCGCACCTGTTTGATCTTGTCGCCCCCATGGGTGTTGAAACCGTCCCCCTGCGCCACGCCGCAGGACGGGTATTGGCCGAAGACGTCACGACACCCCTGACCCAACCGCCCTTTGCGGCCTCATCGATGGATGGCTATGCCCTGCACCGCGCCGAGGTTGAGCCCGATGCGATGTTCAAGGTGATCGGCGAAGCCGCCGCTGGCCACCGCTTTGACGGGGTCGTGAAAGCCGGACAGGCCGTGCGGATTTTCACCGGTGCCCCGATCCCCGAAGGCGCTGATTTCGTCGTGATCCAGGAAGACACAAGCCGCCGTGGCGATCTGCTGATGCTGGGCCATGACATTGACGGCAAAGACAATATCCGCCCCGCCGGTGGTGATTTCAAAGCCGGCGATGTGATGACCGCCCCGCGCGTCTTGCGGCCCGCCGATATCGCCCTGCTTGCCGCGATGAACATTGCCGAAGTGCCCGTTCACATTGCCCCGCAGATCGCGATCATCGCCACGGGGGATGAATTGGTGCAGCCGGGTGAAACACCCGGACCCGACCAGATTATCGCGTCAAACACCTATGGTCTGGCTGCGATGCTTGAACAGATCGGGGCGCGCTGCCGGTTGATCCCCATTGCGCGGGACACCGCCGCATCGCTGACCCAGTCGTTCAAACTCGCCCAAGGGGCCGATCTGATCATTACCATTGGCGGGGCCTCGGTCGGAGATCACGATCTGGTTGCCCCCGTTGCTGCCGAACTGGGCATGGAACAGGCGTTTTATAAGGTCGCGATGCGCCCCGGAAAACCGTTGATGGCCGGAAAACTGGGCAAGACGCCGATGATCGGCCTGCCGGGAAACCCCGTGTCTGCCATGGTCTGCGGCGTGGTGTTTGTGGCCCCCGTGCTACGCAAGATGCTTGGGCTGGCTGGCAAAGCTGCCCCCCGTACCCCGATGCCGCTGGCCTTGGATCTGCCCAAAGGCGGGCCGCGCACCCATTTCATGCGGGCCTTGGTGCGCGATGGTGCGGTGCATCCGGAAAGCAATCAGGACAGTTCGTTGCTAAGCGTTCTGGCCCAGGCGGATGTGCTGATGATACGCCCCGCCGATGATCCGGCGCGCCAATCGGGCGAAATGATGGAGTGTATCCCGCTGTAGCGTTGACACAAAACAAGAACATCACTAGAACAAACCCAAACCAATAATCTCAGGGGATGTTCGGATGCTAACCAAAAAACAACTCGACCTGCTGGCTTTCATTCACAAGCGCGTTCAGCGCGACGGGGTGCCGCCCAGCTTTGACGAGATGAAAGAAGCATTGGACCTGCGGTCGAAATCCGGCATCCACCGTCTGATTACAGCGCTTGAGGAACGCGGATTTATCCGCCGTCTGGCCCACCGTGCGCGCGCGATCGAGGTTGTGAAACTGCCCGACAGCATGGGTGGATTGCCCGGTTCCGGCTTTACCCCCCGCGTGATTGACGGGGATCGCCCCGACGCCCCGCCGCCGCGCGCCGCCCAGTCTGTATCGGGGTCCGCGACGGATATTCCGATGATGGGCCGCATCGCCGCCGGTGTCCCGATCGAGGCAATTACCACAATGACCCATTCCGTGGCTGTTCCGGGCAACATGATCAGCGGCAGCGGCGAACACTATGCCCTTGAAGTCAAAGGCGATTCGATGATCGACGCGGGCATTAACGACGGTGACGTTGTGGTGATCCGCGAGACCTCTGTCGCGGATGACGGCGATATCGTGGTGGCACTGGTCGACGATCACGAGGCGACGCTCAAGACCTTCAAACGCCACGGCAGCTCAATCGCGCTGGAGGCGGCGAACCCAGCCTATGAAACGCGGGTGTTCCCGTCGGATATGGTCAAGGTTCAGGGGCGTTTGGTCGGTTTGATCCGCACCTATTGATCTGGGAACTGGCCGGATCAATCATCTGGCCAGTGCGTCCACAACCGCGAGCCCGCCCTTTGGCGGGCCGTTTGCATTTTGATCTGCCCGTTTTCCAGACGCATCGAAATCGCACCGGTCTGACGCAGATATTTCGGGTCAAGGATCAGGCAATCGCCCAAGCTCTTTTCAAGCACCACCGAGGTCACGATGATCTGCCCTGACGTGCAGCGCCCGAATGCCGCAACGGCGCGTTTGCCTGACAGGTGGATGATTTGCTGGCCCGCGACCCGCATATCCGGCCGCCACCGGTCAGCGGCATCCGCCTGCATGGTCCCGTCCCCGTCATTCTCCAGCCAGTTTCGGGCGATAAACCCTGCCCCTTTGGCCTTGCTCAGGGCGCGTCCTTGCGGGGTGATGATGCCAACCAGATTTCCTGTATCCGCGATCAACACCATGGGCCGCTCTGCCTGATACCACAGGGCGAATCCCGCGATCACAGCCGCAATACCCGCAAACCGCAGCCGCCCCTGCCACAACAGCACCCATAAAAACCCGAGCGCCAGCAAGGGCAGCACCCAGACCCCCGGCCCTTTTACATGACCCTGCGCACCTTCGATATCCGCCACAAACGCCGCCACAGCCAAGATCCAGCGCAGGCCCAGCCCCATGATCCACAGCGCAAGATGGTCCAGCCCCAAGGGGGCCAGCACCAGCGCCCCGACCGCCGCAGGCATCACCAGCAGCCCCATCAAGGGCACAGACAGCAGGTTCGCGATCAGCCCGAAATGGGCAATTGTATTGAAATGCGCCGCCCCCACAGGGGCCGTGAACAGCCCTGCCACCGCAGACGATATAAAGGTCGCCACCGCCGGGGCCAGCCATTTGGGGCCCAGCGACAACTGCCCGTCGCGCAGCCAGCCGAACACCGCCACCAACGCCGTCGTCGCCGCGAATGACATCTGGAACCCCGGCCCCATCAACGCCTCTGGCCGCAGGATCAACACCAGCGTCGCGGCTATCGCCACGGCCCGCAGGCTAAGCGCGCGCCGCCCCAGCATCAGCGCCCCCAAGGCCACCGCAACCATCACAAACGCCCGTTCGGTCGCCACATTGCCCCCCCGACAGCGCCAGATATCCGGTCGCGGCAACCAGCGCGCCCGCCGCCGCAATACTGCGCGTCGGCCAGCGGAGCGCGACCCAAGGGACCAGGCTGAGGACCAGACGCAATGCCCCGAACACGACCGCGCTCAGCAACCCCATATGCAGACCCGAAATCGCCAGCAGATGCGCCAGATTGCTGGCCCGCAGGTCAAACAGGGCGGTTTGGCTGATGGCACTGCGATCCCCCGTTGTGATCGCGGTTGCAAAGCCGCCGATATCGCCCCCGAGCGCCGCTTGCACGCGGGCGGACGCCGCCATGCGCACCCGCAGCACCATCAGACCGGCGCGGCCCTGCGCTGCGGGTGCTGCCCCCAGCACCGGATTTCGGGTATAGCCGACAGCCCCCAAACGCGCGAACCACGCATGGCGCTGGAAATCAAAGCCGCCCGGTTCAACCGGACCGCTGGGGGGCGACAAATGCCCCGTTGTCATCACGCGCAACCCCGGTTCGGCGGCGATGCTGTGGCTTTGATCGCCGTGCAGCGACACCCGCACCCGCATCGGTGTCCGCTCGGCAGACACCCTTTCCAGCACCACGCGGTCAAGGGTCAGGCGCAGCGCGTCGGACTGGCTGCGGTCAATCCCGACGATCCGCCCCTCGATTGCACCGTAATAGCGCCAGCCCAACACCGGCCCGCCAACCGCATGGGCGCGCAAGGCGGCCAGATCAAAGCCGATCATCCCCAACGCAACGGCCACCGCAACAGGGGCCGCCGCATCGGGCAGGTGCCGCGAGAGCAACAGCAACACCCCCGCGCCCGCCATCAGCCCCAGCAAGACGGGCAGCGCGGGTTCGGCCCTGACCATGAAATAGCCGCCGATCCCGATCGCCAGACAGACGGGCACCCAGCCGAACAGATGGCCACGCTGCTGTAACATCATCTGCGACAGACCTTGCATCAGGCCCATACTTGCCCCCGATCCCCGCACTGGCTAGATAGACCCTGACGCTACCCGCTGCGTGGTTAGCAAAAGATAAACGGCCCCCTGCCAGAGCGGGGAAACCGTACCATTTCACTGAAAGGACACCCCATATGACACAGCCTGTCGTCACCCGCTTTGCCCCTTCTCCGACCGGCTATCTGCATATTGGCGGGGCGCGGACGGCCCTTTTCAGCTGGCTTTATGCGCGCGGCCGTGGCGGCAAATTCTTGCTGCGCATCGAAGACACCGACCGTGTGCGCTATACCCCCGAAGCCACCGATGCGATCTTGCAGGGCCTTGCGTGGCTGGGGCTGGATCATGACGGTGATGTTGTCAGCCAGTTTGAAAATGCCGCGCGTCACGCCGAGGTCGCCCTTGAACTTCTGGCTGCCGGCAAGGCCTATAAATGCTTTGCCAGCCAGGAAGAAATCGCTGAATTCCGCGATACGGCAAAGGCCGAAGGCCGCAGCACGCTGTATCATTCGCCTTGGCGCGATGCTGACCCATCGACCCACCCTGACGCGCCTTATGTTGTGCGCATCAAGGCCCCCCAAACCGGCGAGACGATCATCCACGACCGCGTGCAGGGCGATGTGAAAATCGGCAATGACCAGCTGGATGATATGGTTCTGCTCCGCTCTGATGGTACCCCGGTTTATATGCTGGCCGTTGTCGTTGACGACCATGATATGGGCGTGACCCATGTGATCCGTGGCGACGACCACCTGAACAATGCCGCACGCCAGATGATGATCTATCACGCGATGGGCTGGGACGTGCCGGTTTGGGCGCATATCCCGCTGATTCACGGACCCGACGGCAAGAAATTGTCGAAACGCCACGGGGCTTTGGGCGCGCAGGAATATCAGGCGATGGGCTATCCTGCCGCCGGTATGCGCAACTATCTCGCCCGTCTGGGCTGGAGCCATGGCGACGACGAGTTTTTCACCGACGAGCAGGCAAAAGAATGGTTCGATCTGGACGGCATTCGCAAAAGCCCCGCACAGTTTGATTTGAAAAAGCTGGAAAATATCTGCGGCCAGCATATTGCCGTCGCCGATGATGCCGCATTGCGGCACGAGATCGAGGGATATTTGGCCGCCGCTGGCCTGCCTGCCCTCACGTCGCAACAAGGTGATGGTTTGGAACGGGCCATGTATTGCCTCAAGGAACGCGCCAAAACCTTCCCCGAACTCCTTGAAAAAGCAGAGTTTGTTCTGGCCAGCCGCCCCATTGTACCGGACGAGAAAGCAGCCAAGAACCTGGATGATGTATCCCGTGGTATACTGAGCGAATTGACGCCGCAGTTGCAGAATGTTAACTGGGACAGAGAAACGCTAGAAGAGGCGTTAAACGGCTTTGCAGCCGCACATGATACTAAATTTGGCAAGTTGGCTGGGCCTTTGCGCTCTGCCCTTGCAGGTCGGACAGCGACCCCGTCGGTATTCGATATGATGCTGATTTTGGGGCGTGACGAAAGCCTTGCCAGATTGCAGGATGCAGCAAATTGAGAGATGCTTAAGCAAATCTCAACTTAAAGCGAGATAACACAACGCACGGGCCACTTCAGGCCGGTGCCGGACGGTGGGCAGAACGCACATCGCCAACGGTAGAAAGGGACTTCATGGCCGAGAGTACAAAATCAGCAACGTTGACCATCGACGGTAAAAGCTTTGAATTACCTATTTATTCCCCGACTGTAGGGCCGGATGTCATGGATATCCGCAAGCTTTACGCGCAGGCGAATGTCTTTACCTATGACCCGGGTTTTACGTCTACTGCCGCTTGCGACAGCACGATCACCTTTATTGATGGCGACGAAGGTGTGTTGCTGCACCGTGGCTATCCGATTGATCAGCTCGCCAGCGAGTCGCATTACCTTGAGGTGTGCTATTTGCTGCTGAACGGCGAACTGCCGTCGCCAACACAGCTGGAAGAGTTCGAGGAACTGGTCACCAACCACACCATGATCCACGAACAGATGATTAATTTCTTCCGTGGTTTCCGCCGTGATGCGCATCCAATGGCGATCATGGTCGGCGTTGTGGGCGCAATGTCTGCATTCTATCATGACAGCACCGACGTGAACGACGCGCACCAGCGCGAAGTCGCGACGATCCGTTTGATTGCCAAGATGCCAACCATTGCGGCGATGGCGTATAAATATACCATCGGCCAACCCTTTATCTATCCACGCAATGACGTCGATTATGCCGGTAACTTCCTGCGCATGTGCTTTGCCGTCCCTGCAGAAGATTACGTTGTTGACCCGATCCTGGCCCGCGCGATGGACCGGATCTTTACCTTGCATGCCGACCACGAGCAAAACGCCTCGACCTCGACCGTGCGTCTGGCGTCCTCCTCGGGCGCGAACCCGTTCGCCTGTATCGCGGCGGGCATCGCCTGTCTTTGGGGCCCTGCCCACGGGGGTGCGAACCAGGCCTGTCTTGAAATGCTCAAGGAAATCGGCACGCCGGACCGGATTCCAGAATTCATCGCCCGCGCCAAGGACAAGAATGATCCGTTCCGTCTGATGGGCTTTGGCCACCGGGTTTACAAAAACTTTGACCCGCGCGCGACCGTGATGAAGGAAAGCGCGGACGAAGTTCTCGAACTGCTCGGCGTTGAAAACAACCCGATCCTGCAGGTCGCCAAGGAACTGGAAAAACAGGCACTGGAAGATCCGTATTTCGCGGATAAGAAGCTGTTCCCCAACGTTGATTTCTATTCCGGCATCATTCTTGAGGCCATGGGCTTCCCGACGTCGATGTTCACGCCTATCTTTGCATTGGCCCGCACCGTTGGTTGGATTTCCCAGTGGAAAGAACAAATTAGCGATCCACAGATGAAAATCGGCCGTCCGCGCCAGCTGTATCTGGGCGAAGGCAAACGCGATTACGTCGACATCGAAAAACGCTAATCGCAGCGTAGAAATGACGAAAACGCCCTGCCATCTGGCGGGGCGTTTTTCGTTGGGGCCATCCTGTGATTGATCAAAATCAATGACAATTGCGCCGGTAAATCACAGCACCCACTGGAATTAGAATCACGGTCAAACCGGCCGGCTGATCAAAGCCGCCAATTCGCCCAAATTGTTTCGGCCTATTTTCCGGTATATCGAAACCAAACCGCAGAATTACGACATTTCTGTGTTTTTGTTTCCGCCTGTTGGACAATCAGCGAACTTGATTGACCCACACCCCCGATCGTCAATAGATTAACGATAATTGCTGAGGTTTAGCATCTGTCCTTGCCGTAAAATAACGCAGGGTTTGGCAGGCTGGCTGGCATCTCGCTTAAAAAAACAAAGGATGCAGTGATGGCAGTTCCAGCTTCTTATGCCGGTCTAGAATGGGACACTGCGACCAGCCTGACATCCAAAAACGCCTTGAAACAGCATTCACCGCAAGGGTCTTTGGTGCACGACAGCGACCAGAATTGTGATCAGATCGCGGTCGTCTATAACAAAGGCCAGACACCCCCCCGAATTACGGTCAAGCAGGTATCTGGCTCGGTTCATACGGTCCTGGCGGACGGGATTGCCGTGGCTGTGGTTGCCAGCGCAACACGCCCCACCTTGAACCCCGACGACGTATTGCTGATCGAACGGTCGGTCTGACCGATCCGCTTACCGCCCTTCGAACTTCGCAATCCGCTTTTGCAAAAACGCGATCACACCCTCTTTGAAATCCCGCGATTGGCCGCATTTGCCTTGCTCGCGGGCTTCTAGTGCCAGCTGGCCCTCAAAGGAATTGTCCCAGCTTTCACGAATGGCCTTTTTGGCCGAGGCATAGGCCAGCGTCGGACCGCTTGCCAGTTGCGCTGCTTTTGCACGCCAATGGGCGTCAAAGCCCGCATCCGGCACCGCTTCCCAGATCATCCCCCAGTCATCCGCCTGACGGGCGCTGATCTTGTCTGCGAACAGGGCCGCGCCCATTGCCTTGGCCATGCCCATCTGACGCGGCAGCGTATAAGTGCCGCCTGCGTCGGGGATCAGCCCGATGCGGGTAAAAGCCTGAAGAAAATAAGCCGATTCCGTTGCAATAACGATGTCGGTCGCCAGCGCCAGATTTGCACCCGCACCGGCTGCGGCACCGTTTACCGCGGCAATGGTCGGCACCGGGCAATTGGTAATCGCGCGCAGCATGGGGGCGTATTCATCGCGCAGGGTCCGTTCCAGATCCATAGACGCACCGCCGTTGCTGTCGCCCAAATCCTGGCCCGAACAGAACGCCCGCCCCGCCCCTGTTACGACCACGCAGCGCGCCTGTTTGCCGCCCTGAACGAAGGCATGTTCGATCTCGGCACGCATCTGGGTGGTCAGCGCGTTCATCTTGTCAGCGCGGTTCAGGGTGATCACCGCAAGGCCATCGGTCACGTCAAAATTTAGGGTCTGGTAGTCCATCAATCAGGTCCAATCTGCATGTTTGCACGCAGTGTACCCAATGCCGCCCTCAGGGCCAGCGAAACCAAGCGTTATTTGTTCAGAATATCATCCAAACGGGCCTGTTCTTCAGCGCTAAGCGGGGTTTGATCCGCGGCGGGTGCCGTAGACCGCCCGCGCAGATAGCCATAGCCCAGCCCCGCAGCAAGCAGCAGCATCAACGGCCCCGCCGCCCAAAGCAGCCAGGTCGACCCCGACGCAGGCGGATTAAGCAGAACATATTCGCCATAGCGGTTGACGATGAAATCCACCGCTTCCTGGTCACTATCCCCCGCAACCAGCCGTTCGCGCAGCAAAATCCGCAGATCGCGGGCAAGGCTGGCGTTGCTCTCGTCGATGCTTTCGTTGCGACACACAAGGCAGCGCAAGCCCTTTGACAGGTCGCGGGCCCGTTCCTCAAGCACCGGATCCGACAGGATCTCGTCCGGTTGCACGGCCCAGGCGGGGGTGACCACCAGCAGCATAAATGCGATCAAAAGCGCCCTCATTCTGCTGGCACCTGTGTTGGTCGTTTGGCCGCACCGGCTGCGATACGAAACCGCCTGTCCGACAAGCTTAGCAAACCGCCCAAGGCCATCAGCGCACAGCCGATCCAGATCCAGTTGGTCAACGGCTTGATATATGTCCGCACCACCCAGCCGCCGTCGTCCTGTTCATCGCCAATCACCACATACACGTCGCGCGCGAGGTTATAGTCGATTGCCGCTTCGGTCGTGGGCATTTCAGCGACGGGATAAAACCGCTTTTCGGGCCGCAATTGCGCGATTTCAACACCGTTCTGGAACAAGGTCACATAGCCGGTGGTCGCCATATAGTTCGGGCCTTGCAACCGTTCGACGTTATCGAGCTGAACGGTATAGCTGCCCACCTCGACCGAGCCGCCGATAGGAACGGCACGAATGTCATCCACGCTCCACGCGGTGATGCCGGCAATGCCGGCCATGGTGATCCCGAGCCCGGCATGGGCAAGCATCTTGCCCCAATCGGCCCGTGGCAACCGTGTCAGACGGCGCAAGCGCCCCTGCCCGCGTCCGGTACGCCCCAGCAGGTCAACAACCGTCCCCATCACGATCCACGCGCCAAGAAACAAGCCGACCGGCCCCAACAGGCTGCGCCCGCTCTGCATCGCAAAGGCCAGGCCGCCAACCGCAATCGCCAGCACAAACACATAGCGCAGCGGCTTTAGCGCGCGCCCGATCTGCGCACGTTTCCACGGCAAGGCCGATCCGATCGGCAGGACCAAGCCCAGCACTACCATAAAGGGCGTGAATGCCGCGTTAAAGAACGGCGGCCCCACGCTTAGCTTGCGGTCAAAGAACATCTCGGCCAGCAGCGGCCACATCGTCCCGATAAAGACGACAAAACACGCAACCGCCAGCAACACGTTATTCACCAACAAGGCGGATTCACGGCTGACAATGCCGAACACGCCCTTTGCCTCAAGCGCGGAGGCACGCATGGCAAACAGCACCAAAGCGCCGCCCATGAAGAACGCCATGATCATCAGGATAAACACACCGCGTTCGGGGTCGTTGGCAAAGGCATGCACGGACGTCAGCAAGCCCGAGCGCACGATAAATGTGCCGATCAGCGAAAAGCCGAAAGCAAGGATCGCCAGCAGGATTGTCCAGCTTTTCAGGCTCTCGCGTTTTTCCACCACGATGGCAGAATGCAACAGTGCCACCGCCAGCAGCCACGGCATAAACGAAGCGTTTTCAACAGGATCCCAGAACCAGAAGCCGCCCCAGCCCAATTCGTAATAGGCCCACCAGGACCCAAGCGCGATGCCGATTGTCAGGAAAATCCAGGCCGCCAATGTCCAAGGGCGCACCCAACGGCCCCAAGCGGCATCAATGCGCCCTTCGATCAGCGCTGCAACGGCAAAGCTGAAGGTCATCGACAGGCCGACATAGCCCAAATAGAGGAACGGCGGGTGAAAGGCCAAACCGGGGTCTTGCAACAGCGGGTTCAAATCCTGCCCGTCAAAGGGCGGTGTCGCCAGACGCAAGAACGGGTTCGATGTGAACAGGATAAAGCCATAGAAAGCGACGCCAATCGCGGCCTGAACCCCCAGCACACGGGCCCGCAGGCTTTGAGGCAGGTTGCCCCCGAACCAGGCTGCCATGGCACCAAACAGCGATACAATCAGCACCCAAAGCAGCATCGACCCTTCGTGGTTGCCCCATGTGCCGCTGATTTTATACAGCATCGGCTTCATCGAATGGCTGTTCAACACCACCAGTCGAAGCGAGAAATCAGAGGTGATAAACGCCCACATCAACGCGCCAAAGGCCAATGCCGTCAGGGCAAATTGCGCACCCGCGGCGGGTTCGGCAACGGCCATCCACCCGGGCCAGCGTTTGTAGGCACCAATCAGGGGCACGACCATCTGAAAGATGGCCACACCAAAGGCGAGGATAAGGGCGAAATGTCCGAGTTCTGTAATCATGGTGCATTATAGGCCGCAAACGCGCCCCATGCCATGCCGATTAACGCCCTCGTAGCGCGCAAAGCGTCGCAGCTAGGCCGCCGCTTTGCGCCAATCCTCAAGTGCAGGGTTATCTGCGGCCTCGATCACCGCCAAAGACAGGGCCGCATCGCCCCCCGTAGCAGCCACCTGCACCGAATCGTGGCGCAGCGCGTTGATCGACCGGATATTGCCCACCACCTGCGGCACCTGCGCAATGGTTCGCACGATAGAGCGTTGGAATTCCTGGGTTTTCACCTGATGCCGCGCCCCGAAATAGAACGATACGATCACCCCCAACAACCACCAAAGCGGCTCTGGCACCAATGCGATCCCCTGCATACGGGCCGCAAACCAGATCGGGTCGACCATGGCCGCTACGAAAAGCCCAAGCGTGCCAAGCGCAAGCGCAGGGCGTGGCACCCGGTTCAACCCGTCCATAAACCGGTCAAACCCGCCTTTGCGTTCAATCGCGAATTCGGCGGCATATTGCGCCATCGCCTGATCTTGCGCCTCGGCAGAGCGTTGCGCGCCTTTTTCGGCGTTTTCGCGAAACACTTCAACCGTGTCGCGCACCATCGCCCCGCCATTGCCAAACACCAACCCAACGACCTTGTCGATCAACCCCATGACGCTGTCCTTTCGCTGAATGCCGATTGGCTTAGGTGGTATTTCGGGGCGATAAATGCCTCGGCGCGCGTGATCCAACCGCCTTTGCCGCCTGCCCGCGTGCGCGCATATTTGCGGCTTGCAGGTCGCCGATCCGCCAGTGTGAAATAGTAATTCCGCCGGGCAATGCCGTAAGCATCCACCAATTCCTGCGGGGCTTTGGCATAGGCGTCCTGGGCTACCGCATGGCTTTGCGCCCCCAGCACGCCGTCGACGGCGATATCGTACCCCATGCTGCGCAAAAGCCGCTGCAAGATCTTCACCGCATTGCTGCCTGCGTTAACATACATATCGAAAACGCTTGGGTGCAGCGCATCGGGCAGCCCTCCGATCAAAGGCGCGTGGAAATAATGCCGGATGAATATATTAACCGCGTCGGATTGGCTCAGGCTGCGCAGATCGCGTTGATCGACCACACCGTCGTGGTTCAGGTCGATCCCCAATCGCCGCATCGTGTGGATCGTAACGCCAAAATTTGTCGCCCCGCCCGGATCATCGGGATCATTCACAAACCCGCCTTCACGGGCCACGATGTCCCTCGCGATGTCTTTGACAGAATACATTGAACGGCCCCCTTGCACATTTCACTGCGACAAGGGTGCTGGGTCATTCGTTAACTTAGGGAAAGCGGCCCGTTCGGTCCTAGCTTTCAGGCTCGACGTAAACACCTTGCGCCTTGAGGGCGTCAACGACCTCTTTTGGCATGTATGTCTCGTCATGTTTGGCAAGGATTTCAGTCGCTTCGAACACGCCGTTGATGTAGCGCCCTGTGCCGACCATCCCTTGGTTTTCCTCGAACAAGTCGGGCAAAACACCGGTATAGGTGGCCGGAATAACCGCCCCGCCATCGGTCACGGAAAAGCGGATTGTCTCTCCGTCACCGCGCACAAGCGACCCTTCGGCCACCAGCCCGCCAATGCGAAACACCTCGTTCGGGCCGGGCGGTTCCGCGATCACCTGACTGGGGGCGCGGAAAAAGTTGATCCCGTCGCGCATCGCGTAACCGATCAATGCGGTGGACAGAACCAATGCCACCACCGCCACTGCGATCACCTGAATTCGACGCTGCTTTTTAAGACTTTTCATCGGACCTCAAGGGAATAGCGGAGCCATCATCAGCCCCTCTGTCTCTTCAATACCTAACATGACATTGGCATTTTGCAACGCCTGCCCGCTTGACCCTTTGGTCAGGTTATCAAGTGCTGCAATCACAATCGTGCGCCCTTCGATCCGGTCTGCAACAACACCGATGTGGCAAAAGTTCGATCCGCGAATGTGGCGCGTGCTGGGGGCCTCGCCCATCGGCAATACCTCGATGAACGGCTCGTCGGCATAGGCCGCCATGAACGTATCGTGAATGACCTGCGCATCGCCTTTGACATACACGGTCGCCAGAATGCCGCGGTTGGCGGGAATCAAATGCGGGGTGAACTGCACTTTGACCGGGCGGCCCGCGATGGCCGAAAACTCCTGATCGAATTCACCCAGATGCCGGTGCGTACCGCCGACGGAATAGGCGTGGTACCCTTCGGACAATTCGGCATGCAGCAGGTTTTCCTTGAGCGACCGACCCGCACCGGAAACGGCGCATTTCAGATCAAGGATGATATCATCCAGATCAATCACACCCTTTTCGATCAGGGGACGCAGCGCAAACTGCCCTGTCGCCGCATTACAGCCCGTACCCGCGACCAAACGCGCGGTCTTGATCTCGTCGCGGTAGAATTCGGTCAGCCCGTAAACCGCCTCTTTCTGCTGCTCCAAGGCGGCGTGGGGGTTGCCGTACCACTTGGTATATTCTTCGGGGTCGCGGAGCCGGAAATCGGCAGACAGGTCCACGATTTTCAGGTCCTTGGGCAGCGCCGCGATCACTTCCTGACTGGTCTTGTGCGGCAGCGCGCAAAAGCACAGATCGATGTCCGAGAAATCAATATCCTCGATCAAAACAAGCGCCGGAAGATCCAGATGGCGCAGATGTGGAAACACTTCGGCCATGGTCTGACCCGCCTTGGAGTTCGCGCCCAAGGCCTTGATTTGCATCGAAGAATGGTTGGCGATCAACCGGATCAGTTCAGCGCCGGTATAGCCGGAGGCACCAAGAATAGCGATGTTATACATTGTGTCGGGTTCCGTTCGGAAAAATATCAAAGGGTCGTTAAGCGGCTTGAAAAGTCAACGGTCGTCGCAAGAACTGCGTCGCCCTGCTGCTGACTTTCTTGGGGTCGCCCGTGGTCAGAAATGCCGCCTCGCCCGTGCCCATCATATTGGGATGGCGTTTCAGATAGTCACCCAGACTGCGCGCCACCAGATTGGCCTGACTGAACACTTTTACATCCGGTCCAAGCGCATCCTGAAAGGTTTCCAGCATCAGCGGATAATGGGTGCACCCCAGGATTGCTGCCTGCGGCTTTGGCATTTTGCGCTGCAAGGCGTCCACGTGGCTGCGCACCAGCGCTTCGGCAAGGATGAAATCACCGTCCTCGATCGCGTCCACCACCCCCCCACAGGCCTGCGCCTCCACGTCGACGCCAATCGCGCGGAACGCCAATTCACGTTGAAACGCGCGGCTGGCCACTGTGGCAGGCGTCGCAAACAACGCCACATGTTTCAGATCGACTTCGCGCGGGGGTGAATTATCGCCCCACTCGCGTTCGGTCATCGCCTCGATCAAGGGCACGAACACCCCCAAAACGCGCTTGTCGGCTGGCACCCAGGATTCCTGCATGCGCCGCAATGCGGCCGCCGATGCCGTGTTGCAGGCCAAGATCACCAGATCGCAACCCGCGTCAAACAGCCGTTGGGTCGCAGCGACGGTCAGATTGTAAATGTCATCGGCAGTGCGCACGCCATAGGGCGCATGGGCGCTGTCGGCCAAATAGACGAAATCAACGTCAGGCAACTGCTTTTGCACTGCATCCCAGACGGTCAACCCGCCGAGGCCCGAATCGAAAATACCAACTGCCATATTCTTTTGCCGTCACCTGTCGGCGCGATGCCGATCTTCAAATTCAAAGCCCAGATCAAAGGTCTTGGCCGGGTCTGGTGACAACTCATACGTGGCTTTGCGCAGGAAATCCATCATCGCTTTTGCGTCTTTTGCCAAAGGGTTCAGCACATTCCTGCCGATCGGCTCCCCGATCACCACGCGCACCGGCGTATCGACACGTTTGCGGAATTCCTTGATCAGCAGACCCAAGCGCAAACTGCTGTGCAAATGGCTGGCAATCTGGAACAGACGGCTGGTGTGACCGTCGAAATAGATCGGCACAACAGTGGCTTGCGACTTGCCGATCATCCGCGCGGTAAAACTGCGCCAACCGGGGTCCATCGGCTTGGAAAACGGCCGCGCGCCGGTGCTGACCGTGCCACCGGGAAAGACGCCGATTGCGCCGCCCTGCCCCAGATAATCAAGCGCGGTCTTGCGCGTGTGCAGGTTCAGGGCAAGTGCTGCCTTGTCCGCGTCAAAGCTGATCGGCAACAGGTGCCGGTTCAAATCAGGCGCACGGTTAAACACCGAATGCGCCATGATTTTAAAGTCACCCCGCGTGCGTGACATGATATGGCCCAGCATCAGCCCGTCCAGAATACCATACGGGTGGTTTGCCAAGAATATCACAGGCCCCGTGGCGGGAATGCTGTCCAGACTGCCACCCACCACGTCAAGGCTCAGCCCATAGCGCTGCACCATCACGTCAAAAAAGCACCCGCCGGCGGCCATGTCCTGCTCGTACCCCGACGCCCGCTTGATCAGCCCCAACCGGCCCGTCGAATTCTCGATCAAGCGGATGAAGGCACGGCCCGGCTTGCTGCGCACCGAATGGGCATAGCTGATTTCGCGGGCAAAAAACGGTTTTGGCTGGCCCATTTCAGGATCCCTCTTGGATGACGGTCTTGCCATATGCCGTTTTCATGACAAGCGCATGACAGCCAGCCCCTATTCTGCGGCTTTTGACGTCGTTGTGCCTCCTGTGCGGATCACGGCCAGCAGTTCCTCGCGACGTTTGGCTGCTTTTGCCTCGTTCGCCTGCTTGACGGGGCCAAAGCCGCGAATTTGCAAGGGAAGCTCGGCCAGCGCGATGATCGCCTCGCGGGTCTGGTCGGTCAGTTTGGGCAACACGTCTTTCATGTCGGCCTCGTACTGCTTGATCAGCGCCCGCTCCATCCGGCGTTCCTCGGTCCGGCCAAAGGGATCAAACGGCGTGCCGCGCAAAACCTTGAGCCGTTTGAGCACCGACAACGGCGTTTCCAGCCATTCGCCAAAGGCGCGTTTCATCGGGCGTCCATCCGCGCCGGTTTTTGACAGCATCGGCGGGGCAAGGTTAAAGGTGATCTTCGGGGCACCGTCGAATTCGGCATCCACCTTGGCCCGCGTCGATTTGAGCAACCGCGCAACCTCGTATTCATCCTTGTAAGACAACAGCTTGTGATAGCCCAAGGCCACCGCTTCCTTGAGCGCTTTGTCGGTGATCGGCTCCAGCATTCTGGCATAGCGTTTGGCCAGCCCCTTGCCCTGATAATCTGTCAGGTGGTTCATCCGGAAGGCGATTTTCTCGTCCAGCGTTTTTGGCATTTGCACCACATTGGGCGTGATGACCTGCGCGGCCTCGGCAGGATAAAGCACGGCCCAACGGCCCAGCTCGAACGCTTTGAGGTTGCGTTCAACCGCCGCCCCATTCAGCCGGATCGCGTCTTGAAGCGCCTCAAGCGACAGAGGGATAAGCCCCTTTTGCCACGCCGCACCAAAGATCATCATGTTGGAATAGATCGAATCCCCCAGCGTCGCCTTGGCCAGATCCGACGCATCAAACAGCGCCACATCGTCTTTCAACCGCGCCTCAAGCGCGAGGGTCAGGCGGTCGTAGGGCATCTTGAATTCCGTATCACGGGTGAAATCGCCCGTGATGATCTGATGCGAGTTCACCACAGCGCCTGTGCGCCCCGTGCGGGTCAGACCCAGCGTTTTGGTGCCCGCAGACACCACCAGATCGCCCCCGATCAGCGCATCCGCTTCGCCGGTCGCCACGCGAATGGCGCTGATATCTTCGGGGCGGTTGGCCAGACGGCAATGGATGTGCACCGCACCGCCCTTTTGCGCCAGCCCCGCCATTTCCATCATCCCAGCGCCTTTGCCGTCAATCTGCGCGGCCTGCGCCAGCACGGCACCGATGGTCACAACGCCCGTGCCGCCAACGCCCGTGATCACCACGTTGAACGTGCCATCAATGGCAGGCAGCGCAGGCATCGGGAGATCGGGTATTTTGACTTCGGTTGTCGGGTCTTTGCGGATTTTAGCGCCTTCAAGCGTTACGAAAGACGGGCAAAACCCTTTGACGCAGGAAAAATCCTTGTTGCAGGACGATTGATCAATCATCCGCTTGCGCCCCAGTTCCGTCTCTGCCGGAACGATGGATACGCAGTTGGATTGCACCCCGCAATCACCACAGCCTTCGCAGACATCGGTGTTGATGAACACGCGCTTGTCGGGGTCGGGAAACAGCCCGCGCTTGCGGCGGCGGCGTTTTTCGGCAGCGCAGGTCTGGATATAGACGATGGCACTGACGCCTTTGTGCTTGGTGAAATTCTGCTGAACCGTTTGCAGCTCGGCACGCTCGAACATTGGCACACCCTTAAAGGCCGCCGGGTCCACGTCTTCTTTCTCGTCGTAAACCACAGCGATGTTCTTGACCCCCATCGCGCCCAGCTCTGCCACGATGCGCGGTGCATCCAGATCGCCTTCGTTATGCTGGCCGCCGGTCATGGCAACTGCATCATTATACAGGATTTTATAGGTAATGTTGGTCTTGGCCGCGACGGCAGCGCGGATCGCCTGAATGCCCGAGTGGTTATAGGTCCCATCCCCGAGGTTCTGGAACACATGGTCACGGGTCGAGAAATGCGATTCACCGATCCAGTTCGCGCCCTCGCCCCCCATGTGCGTGTAACCGGTGGTCTCGCGGTCCATCCACTGCACCATGTAATGGCACCCGATCCCCGCATAGGCGCGGCTGCCTTCGGGCAGTTTGGTCGACGAATTATGCGGGCAACCCGAACAGAAATACGGGATACGCGCGGCGATATCTTCGGCATTGTCGGCACGGCGCGCCGTGTCCAGCGCTTCCATCCCGGCCTTGATACCATCAGTGTTGCGGCCTTCCTCGATCAGGATATTGCCCAGCTTTTCGGCGATCCAGATCGGGTCAAGGGCCGCACGGGTCGGGAACAGCTCTTCGCCATGCTCCATCCCGGCACCACCCCCCTTGTGCCAGCCATAGACCCGGCGGTGCGTGTCCGAGAACAGGGCCTCTTTGATCTGGATCTCGATCAGCTTGCGCTTTTCTTCGACCACAACAACCAGATCCAGCCCCTCGGCCCATTTGTGAAAGCCCTTCATATCCAGCGGAAAGGTCTGCCCGACCTTGTACAACGTGATGCCCAGCCGTTCGGCCTCGTTCTCGTCGATGTTCAGCAGGCTCATGGCGTGCAGCAGGTCCAGCCAGTTCTTGCCCGCCGCCACAAAGCCGATCTTGGCACCGGGCTTGCCCCACATGCGCTTGTCGATCTTGTTGGCATGTGAAAACGCCTCGGCGGCAAAGCGTTTGTGGTCGATCATCCGCGATTCCTGCAAATGCGGCGTATCAACCAGCCGGATGTTCAACCCACCCTCGGGCATGTCAAAATCAGGCGTGACCAACTGCATCCGGTGCGGATCACCATTCACGACCGATGTCGCCTCGACCGTGTCTTTCATCGTCTTCAGGCCAACCCAAAGCCCTGAAAACCGCGACAACGCCCAGCCATAGATGCCGTAATCCATAATCTCTTGCACACCGGCAGGGCTGACGATGGGCATATAGGCATCCATCATCGCCCATTCGGACTGGTGCAGCACGGTCGAGGATTCGCCGGTGTGGTCATCCCCCATCGCCATTAGCACGCCGCCATGCTTGGACGACCCCGCCATATTGGCGTGGCGCATCACATCGCCCGACCGGTCAACCCCCGGCCCCTTGCCGTACCACAGGCCAAAGACACCGTCGTATTTTCCCTCGCCGCGCAATTCGGCCTGTTGCGTGCCCCACAGGGCGGTCGCGGCCAGATCTTCGTTCAACCCGGCTTCGAACAACACGTCATATTCCGCCAAAGGCTTGGCCGCGCGTTCCATCTGCAAATCAACGGCACCCAGCGGCGATCCGCGATAGCCGGTCACATAGCCCGCGGTGTTCAGCCCGGCGGCGCGGTCGCGCGCCTTTTGCATCATCATCATACGCACCAACGCTTGCGTACCGTTCAGCAAAACGGGGGACTTTTCCAAGTCAAACCGATCATTCAAAGAAATCTTTTGCGTACCCATGGCGCGTCCTCCCCTACGTGCGATTGATGCATAAGGATCAATCTAGGTCATAAACGCTGACCTGTCTAGCGTTGTGTTTCCGTCCACCAACCGGGCAACCTGACGAAAAAATAGACATACGCCACAGGATGTTTATCCTTTGGATATAATGTTGCAGCGCAGCATGGCGTAGGGTTGTTTTTAGTATGCATTTAGCGCAAACACAGTGATCTTCAGGAAAAGATCATCCTTATAAAGGAAGTCCTCATGGATTGGGACAAGCTTAGAATTTTTCATGCTGTCGCGGATGCCGGCAGCCTGACCCATGCTGGCGAAAAGCTGAACCTGTCCCAATCCGCCGTCAGCCGGCAGATTCGCGGGCTTGAGGAACAGCTGAACACCAATCTTTTCCACCGACATGCGCGCGGGCTGATTCTGACCGAACAGGGCGAATTGCTTTTTGATGCCACCGCCGCGATGAGCAAACGGCTCGATACCGCCGCCGCACGGATTCGCGACAGCGAAGAAGAAGTGTTTGGCGAATTGCGTGTCACCACCACCACCGGCTTTGGCACCCTATGGCTCGCCCCGCGCCTGCCAAAGCTTTACGAGAAATATCCCGACCTCAAGGTGGACCTGATGTTGGAAGAACGGGTCCTGGACCTGCCCATGCGCGAGGCAGATGTCGCCATTCGCATGAAGGAACCGTCGCAGGCCGATCTGGTTCGCAAGAAGCTGATGATGATCAAGATGTGCCTTTATGCGTCGCCCGCCTATCTGGCCGAACACGGCACGCCCCAACGGCTGGAGGATATGTCCGACCACCGGCTGATCTGCCAGAACACCGACAGCGATCAGGTGAATGCCGGTTTGCAGCTGGTCCAGCAGTTGATGATGTATGATGTGCGTTCGATGCTGACCGTAAACAACTATTTCGGCGTGTTGCAGGGCGTGATCCACAATTTGGGCATCGGCGTCTTGCCCGATTACCTGATCGAAGACTTCCCCGACCTTGTTCAGGTGCTGCCTGATATTGAGTCGGCTGACGTGCCGGTGTTCCTCGCCTACCCCGAAGAATTGCGCGCCTCCAAGCGGGTTGCCGCCTTCAAGGACTTTGTCCAGGACGAGATTATCACCCACCGCAAACACCTGCGGCACCGCAAAAACGCCTAGCCATGCATTTTTCGCATAGCGGTCATGCCGAAATAATTCAAGTTCAGCCTTGATCCGAGCACAACCGCCGCCTAATTGGGCGGTATGGAGACAGACGCCTTCGGGCTGTCACTTCATACCTCCCTGTTGGACTTGGCCGAGCTTTATGCTCGGCCTTTTTTTTGCCAGCCCGCCAACTGCGCCTTTACGTGCTGCCTTTGGCCTTTTCCCCGCGCCAGCCTTACTCTAAGAGTACCGCCATATCTGCCAGGGGGATATCCGCACCATGACCGAACCAGCCATCACGCCAGACCTTATCGCCAGCCACGGGATCAATGACGACGAATACAAACGTCTTCTTGATATCATCGGGCGCGAACCCACCTTTACCGAGCTTGGGATCTTCTCGGCCATGTGGAACGAACATTGTTCCTATAAGTCGTCCAAGAAATGGCTGCGCACCTTGCCCACCGAAGGACCGCAGGTCATTTGCGGCCCCGGCGAAAACGCGGGCATCGTTGATATCGGTGACGGCCAGGCGCTGGTCTTCAAGATGGAAAGCCACAACCACCCGTCGTATATCGAACCCTATCAGGGTGCGGCGACCGGCGTTGGCGGCATTTTGCGCGATGTCTTTACAATGGGTGCCCGTCCCATCGCAGCCATGAACTCGCTCAGCTTCGGGTCGCCCGATCACCACAAGACGCGCCAGCTGGTGCACGGTGTGGTCGCGGGCGTTGGCGGCTACGGCAACTGCTTTGGCGTGCCGACCGTCGGCGGCGAAGTCCGCTTTGACACGGCCTATGACGGCAACTGCCTTGTGAACGCATTCGCCGCCGGTCTGGCCGACACAGACAAGATTTTCTACTCCGCAGCCTCGGGCGTCGGCATGCCTGTTGTGTATCTGGGTGCGAAAACCGGCCGCGACGGTGTTGGCGGTGCCACAATGGCATCGGCCGAATTTGACGACACAATCGAAGACAAACGCCCCACAGTGCAGGTCGGTGACCCCTTCACCGAAAAGCGCCTGATGGAAGCCACGCTTGAATTGATGGCCACCGGTGCCGTGATCTCTATCCAGGATATGGGTGCCGCGGGCCTGACCTGTTCCGCGGTTGAAATGGGCGACAAGGGCAACCTTGGTGTGCGTCTGGACCTTGAAAAAGTGCCAACCCGCGAACTCAACATGACCGCCTACGAAATGATGCTGTCCGAATCCCAAGAACGCATGCTGATGGTTCTGCGCCCCGAGCTTGAGGCCGAAGCCAAAGCCGTGTTCGACAAATGGGACCTTGATTTCGCCATCGTCGGTGAAACAATCGCCGAGGACCGCTTCTTGATCGTGCACAACGGCGAGGTCAAAGCCGACCTGCCGCTGAAAGCGCTGTCAGGCAATGCCCCCGAATATGACCGCCCCTGGGTCGAAACCCCTGCCGCCGAACCCCTGTCGGATGTGCCCGGTGTTGACCCGATCGACGGCTTGCGCGCGTTGGTGGCCAGCCCGAACTATGCTTCCAAAGCGTGGGTTTACGAACAATACGACACCATGGTCATGGGCGACAGCACCCGTACCCCCGGTCTGGGATCAGGCATTGTGCGGGTGCATGGTACCGACAAGGCCATCGCCTTTACCTCGGATGTGACGCCGCGCTATGTCAAAGCCAACCCCTCGAG
>Ga0206127_1000036_pt1 | contig 148996 bp, 131 predicted proteins | sample Helgoland_Spring_6_FD_148646 | JGI IMG/M metagenome (GOLD analysis project Ga0206127, IMG submission 148646) | Pelagic subsurface seawater microbial communities from Kabeltonne, Helgoland, North Sea - Helgoland_Spring_Bloom_20160419_1 | ecosystem: Environmental > Aquatic > Marine > Epipelagic ...
TGTACTGATCCTACTGCAGTTAACTATGATGCTACAGCTACTGTAGATGATGGTTCTTGTACTTATTCTACTTTATGTACTGAAGATGCACCAACAGGTTTATTTGTTGATGGTATCATTCATTCTAGAGCGGTTATCAATTGGGATAACATGAATTCTAGTACATGTACAGTTGACCAGTACAGAATTAGATTCAGAGAAGTTGGTACTTCTTCATGGACACAGAAAACTATGGGAGGACCTGTAGGTTCTTGTACATATGGTAATCAAAGGATTGATAAGTTGTTACTTGGTTTAACAGGTAATACTACTTATGAATACGAGATGAAAGCATGGTATTGTGGTGGTGGTTCAAGTGCATGGACTGGCTTGAGTACATTTACTACAGCTGATAACTGTCCTAATGTTGGTAACTTAACAGCAGTTGGAGCAAATCCTACAAAAGCTACATTTACATGGGATGCTTCAAATGGTTCTTATGAGTTTGTAAGATTGAAAGCTAGAGTTGACTCTATTTCAAACGCATCAGGATCTGACTGGTTCCAAATTGGTGGAGCTGGAGTTGCTTATGGTACTTATACTAAAGATAAGAATGGTTTAGTTGCTGGTGAGACTTATAGAGGTCAAGCTAGAGCATTCTGTGATCCAAATGGAGGGGCTTACTTCTCATTATCTTGGACTCCATTAGTATACTGGACTCAGCCAACTTCTAGAATTGAAGGAGGAACAGCTATTGCTAACTTAGCTATTTATCCTAACCCATCAAGAGATATATTTAGCATTAGCTTTACAGCTCAATCGATACAAGATTTAAGAGTTAGAATAATTAATGTAGTTGGAGAGGTTATCATTTCAGAAGATTTAGATCAATTTATTGGTGAGTATACTAAGCAAATAAATCTGCATGAAAATGCAAAAGGTGTTTATTTATTGGAGATAAAGAATGATGATGGAATAATTAATAAAAAGGTTTTATTACTCTGATTATTGTATAAAATACACTAAGTATTTATATCTTTGCATAAAATTATGATACTATGAAAAAATTATTACTTATATATCTAATCCTATTTTCTGCAAATTCGTATTCACAGATAACTGCTACTTTTGAAGTAGATATGAGTTTATATCCAAATTCGTATTCGAATGTTGAATTCTACAGAGGGGGGCAATCGTATCCAATGCAAAATATTGGAGGAAATCATTATGAATATACAGCAATAGTTCCTGGATTTCAAGCTTCAACTTATACGTATAAATTTAAGGTAGATGGTATTTTAGAATCATTTAATGGTGCCGAAAGTTGTATTACTATTACACCGACAGACACTTTAAGAGTAATAAATTTAAATTCAAACATACCTTCAATTGTATGTTGGGAAACATGTTCTTTTTGTATAATATATGGCTGTACAGATTCAACTGCATCTAACTTCAATCCTATCGCTACTAATGATGATAGCACTTGCATTACATGTAACTATGGTTGTATGGATACATTAGCAATGAATTTTGACTCACTAGCTACTTGCCAAGATACTTCATGTATTTATCCCCAAATATATGGTTGTACAGATTCAACTGCATGTAATTATGATTTTTTAGCTAATATAGATGATAGTTCTTGTGGATATTTAGTTGGGTGTACAGATTCTTTAGCATTTAATTATGATTCGTTATCTACATGTAGTGACAGTAGTTGTATGTACGAATATAATGTTACTTTTCAGTTAGATTTAAGAAATCAAACAAATATCTCATACATTACTCCTGAGTTAAATGGAGAATTTAATAGTTGGTGTGGTAATTGTGCTCAAATGACTGATTTAAATAATGATTCTATTTGGGAAATAATAATACCAATACTTGAAGGTTCAGGCCCTTCAGGAACCCCTGGTTGGCAATATAAATTTTCTGCAGATAATTGGAATATTGAAGAGAATTTATTTTCAGGAGATCCTTGTACATTTACATCATCTGGATATACAAACAGATATATAAATGTTACTCAAGACACTATTTTAGATCCTGTTTGCTGGGAAAGTTGTGTTGATTGTTTTGGGCCACAAAGCTCATATAATGTTACTTTTCAGGTGGACATGACAAATGTATCTGGATTTAGTATTCCAGAAGTTAACGGAGAATTTAATGGATGGTGTGGTAACTGCTGGCCTATGTCTGATATTAATGGAGATGATATTTGGGAGTTTACGACTTTAATTGATACTTCTTTACAGGAATATAAATTTTCTGCTGATAATTGGAATATTCAAGAACAATTAGACTCTAGTATGAGTTGTATATTATCTATTATTGATTCTTCAGGAAACGTATATGTAAATAGATACTTAGATATTAATTCAGATACTATTTTAGAGGTTGTATGTTGGGAAGAATGTACTGAATGTTTCATTATGCAACCTACATGGGACTGCAATGGTCAAGGAGATTGTTTTAGCCCTGGAACTGGATTAGGGTTGTATCTAGACTCACTTGATTGTTTGTTTAATTGTCAAACCACTCACTTGATGGAGATGAATAATAATTATATAATTTATCCAAATCCAACAAGTGAATTTGTCTATATTAATAGTAAAAAAAGTATTGATAATATTATTATCTATAATAAAATTGGGGAAATAATATTTCAAATTGATAATCCGCTCCTCATGACAGAGATTAATTTTTCAGGAAAAGCATCAGACATTTATTTCATGGAGATTTATTATGGCACTAATATATATCGAGAAAAAGTTATTATCAATAAATAGATTATGGAAAGAATAATTTTATCAATAATATTTTTTGTATCATATACTGCTTCTTTCAGTCAGAACTGGCAATTAATATGGGAAGATAATTTTGACGGAACTGAACTAGATTCTACAAAATGGATACAAGAATATGGTACTGGTGCACAATATAACATGTGGGGTTGGGGAAATGGCGAACTACAACATTATCAATCTCAAAACACAACACTTAGCAATGGTATTGCTAAAATAGAAGTTAAGGAAGAGCCAGTAGGAATTATTGAAACATATTGGAACACGACGTCATACTACTCTTCATCAAAGATTTCAACTAAAGGAATATTTGACTTTAGATATGGTAAAGTGGAGGCTAGAATTAAAACTATTGATGGTCAAGGTTTTTGGCCTGCATTTTGGATGTTGCCAACTGGAGGAAGTTGGCCTTGTGATGGAGAAATAGATATTATGGAGCAGTGGGGAAATAATTATTTAACAAATAGTACAACTGGAGCGGCACATATCGGAACTTGTCCTTATTCACAATCGACACATTTTTATGAGAGTTTCTCTAGTTATATTTCATCAGGATCATATGCTGATGATTTCCATACTTACTCAGTAATTTGGAAAGAGGATACTATTACTTGGTATGTGGATGAAACGGAACTATTTTCTTTAAATCCATCAAATTACTGGTCTATACCATCCCAAAGTACTTGGCCATTTAACGCTAATGAATGGTATCTAATGATTAATTTAGCTATTACTCAAGCTGGACCAAATTCTAATACAGTATTTCCAAATCAAATGGAAATTGATTATGTTAGAGTTTACCAAGAAAACATTACTAGTATTGAGAGTGTTAGCGAGAACGAACATGTAATTTTTCCTAACCCTTCAAATAATTATATAGTTTTTAAAGGAAATAATCTTAAATATATTAGAATCTATAATATTGAGGGAAGCTTAATTTTAGATAAGATATTTAATAAGAGTAACACGATAAATGTTGAGCATCTTGAAAGTGGTATGTATTTGGTTGAGTTAGAAGATTCATTTGGGGTTAAGACTAATAAAAAAATAATAATTAATTAAAGAATATGGATATTGCAAAAATAGATGTTATTGTATTTGTTTCTTATTGTGTTTTGATTTTAGCAATAGGTTTGTATGTTTCAAGAAATAAAGATGGTAAGAAAAAAACAGCTGAAGATTATTTCTTAGCAGGAAAATCCTTGCCATGGTGGGCAGTTGGGGCTTCACTAATCGCAGCAAATATTTCTGCAGAACAATTTATTGGAATGTCAGGCTCAGGTTTTGCTCTTGGTTTAGCTATTGCTTCTTATGAATGGATGGCTGCAATAACATTACTAGTAGTTGCTAAATACTTTCTGCCGATTTTTATTCAGAAAGGCTTATACACCATCCCAGAGTTTATTGAGAAGAGATATAGCACTAATCTAAAAACAATTTTAGCAATTTTTTGGATCGCATTATTTGTGTTTGTTAATTTAACAACAGTATTGTATTTAGGAGGAAAGGCTTTAGATACAATTATTGGAACTGGGGATGGAAGTATTATAATGACTAGCATAATTGGATTGGCACTTTTTGCATTAGCGTATTCTTTATGGGGAGGACTTGCTGCAGTTGCTTGGACTGATGTAGTTCAGGTTGTTGTTTTGATATTTGGTGGTTTTATGATGACTTATTTTGCATTAATTCATGTTAGTGGTGATGCGGATTCTTGGTTGATAGGTTTAAAGAATGTATACAATACTGTACCAGAGAGATTTTCAATGATATTATCAAAAGGAGAAATATTTACTCCAAATGGAAAGGATGCTTGGTGGGATTTACCTGGTCTTGCTGTATTAGTTGGAGGAATTTGGGTTGCTAATCTTTATTACTGGGGTTTTAATCAGTATATTATTCAAAGAACATTAGCTGCAAAAAATCTTCAAGAAGGTCAAAAAGGACTTGTTTTTGCTGCATTTTTGAAATTATTAATTCCAATTTTTGTGGTTCTACCTGGTATTATCGCATATGTTATGGTCTTAGATCCAGCAACAGGGGCATTTGTAAAAGAATCATTACCATCAAGTTTTCTAGGTTTAGACGGGAGTATTTCAAATGATAATGCTTCTCCTTGGTTAATTAAAACTATAATTCCTGTTGGACTTAAAGGATTAATTTTAGCATCATTAGCAGCTGCAATTGTTTCATCTCTTGCATCTATGATTAATTCGACATCTACAATTTTTACAATGGATATTTATAAATCGTTATTTAATAAGAAAGCAACAGATGATCAAATGGTTAAAGTGGGTAGAATCTCAGGTTTTATAGCTTTAATGATAGCTTTAGTGATTGCTCCACAATTAGGAAGTTTGGGTCAAGTATTTCAATTTATTCAAGAGTACACAGGTGTAGTTAGTCCTGGTATATTAGCTGTATTCTTAATGGGTCTTTTTTATAAGAAATCAACCAATAATGCAGCAATTTGGGGTGTTATTCTATCAATACCTATCGCAATGTATTTTAAACTTGCTCCAGAGAGCTGGATGTTAGTTAATATTCCATTTATGCATCAAATGCTTATTACGTGTATAGGTACTATAATTATAATATATGCAATCAGCTATCTTGAAGGAAATAAAAATAATCCAAAAGCCATAATTTTATCAAAAGAATTATTCTCAACTTCATCATCTTTTAATATTTCCGCTTTTCTTGTTTTATTAATCACAGTATTCCTTTACGCTTTCTTTAAATAAATCTTAATATTTATGTATAAATTTTATTTCCTTATAATAACTCTTCTTTGTTTTTCTTCATGTATCAATGAAGATTCTAAGTCATCATTTTTACTAGATCCAGAAAATGAAGCGTCAATTAGTAGTTTGATAAATAGTATGACTATTGAAGAGAAGGTTGGGCAAACTTGCCAGATTACTTTAGATGCAATCTTAAAAAAAGACTCATCAGGAGTTTTATTAGAACCTCATCAAATAGATAAAGAAAAATTAGATCAAGCGATATCAGAATATAATATAGGATCGGTTTTGAATGTATCCAACCATACTTTTAGTTTAGAAACATGGCATAGTATAGTTGATGATATTCAAAACATAGCATTAACAACAAACCATCAAATTCCAATTATATATGGTGTAGATGCTATTCATGGAGCTACTTATATTAAAAATAGCACCTTATTTCCTCAAGAAATAGGTTTAGCAGCAACTTGGGATACTTCTCATGCTAGAATGATGGGAGCAATTACTGCTTATGAAACAAGAGCTTCTGGAGTTCCTTGGAATTTTTCACCTGTCTTAGATATAGGTAGACAACCAATTTGGTCACGTTTTTTTGAAACATTAGGTGAAGATGTTTATTTAGTAAAGACAATGGGCAAATCTATAATTAATGGGTATCAAGGAAATGGCATGATTGATAAATATCATGTAGCTGCTTGTTTAAAACACTATGTAGGTTATAGCTATCCATCAAGTGGTAGAGATAGGACTCCTGCTCTTATCCCAGAAAGAACAATGGAGGAATATCATCTTCCTCCTTTTAAGGCAGCTATTGATGCTGGAGCCTTAACTGTTATGATTAATAGCGGTGAGGTAAATGGAATCCCGGGACATGCAAATAAATATTTACTTACAGATATTCTAAAAGAAAAATGGGGATTTTCTGGATTTACAGTTTCAGATTGGGAAGATTTTATTAATTTACATAAAGTAGCACAAACAGACTCTACTTTAAAAGATGCTATTGCAACAGCTATTAATGCTGGTGTTGACATGAGTATGGTTCCTAATAATCCAGAGTATAAGAACTATTGCAAATTATTCATTGAATTAGTAAAAGAAGGAAGAGTTAGTGAGGTTCGTCTAGATGATGCAGTTAGAAGAATTCTTAGAGTAAAAAATCAATTAGGATTATTAAATGAGGTTCGAATACCAAATGAAAATGATTATTCAAAATTTGGATCAGAAGAACATAGATTAGTAGCCTACAATGCTGCATCAGAATCTATAACATTATTAAAAAATGAAAAAGACATACTTCCATTGGCTACCAATAATTCAGTTTTGCTTATTGGCCCAACAGCAAATAGTTTAAACTGTTTAAATGGAGCATGGACACATACATGGCAAGGTGTGGATGAAACTTACAACAACAAATATCCAACTATTAAAGATGTAATTGAAGAAAGGTTTAGTAGCGTAAATTACTTTGAAGGCTCAAAAATGATAATGAAAGATGGGGATGAGGCAGATATCCTATCTTCAGACCTTCAAAATGCTGTACAGACAGCAAAGTATTCAGATGTTGCAATTATCTGTTTAGGAGAGCTTCCATCTACTGAAAGGCCAGGTGATATTTATACATTAGACCTGCCTAAAGAGCAGCAATTAATTGTTGAAGAATTAAGCAAAACAGGAATACCTATAATTTTAGTTCTTGTTGAAGGACGGCCAAAGATAATCAGAGATGTTGAGCCATTATCAGAAGCTATAATACAGGCATATCTTCCTGGGGATCAAGGAGCTTCTGCTATTGTTGACATACTATGTGGGAATATAAATCCCTCTGGTAAATTACCTTATTCATATCCTAGATATAATGGAGTTATAATGCATTATGATCATAAACAATCAGAATTGATAAATGCAAATACTTGGAAGAACGATTTTTATAATCCACAATGGGATTTTGGTTTTGGTTTGAGTTATACCACATTTGAATATTCTAATATGCAAATATCTAATAAGACATTAACCACAGAAAATAAGTTATTAGTTTCAGTAGATGTAACTAATACTGGAAAGATAAAAGGTAAAGAAGTAATACAGTTATATGCTAGAGATCATTTTGCTAGCATTTCTCCCTCACTAAGAAAGCTAAAAAGATTTACAAAGATTGAATTAGAACCATCAGAAAAAAGAACTGTAGCGTTCACTATTGGTATTGAGGATTTAAAATTTTATGGCAAGGAAAACAAATGGATAGTAGAGGAAGGAAAATTTAGTTTAATGATTAATAGTCTTTCCAAAGATTTTAATTTTAAAAGATAATGGGCTCAGGAGGAATATTTAAAGTAATTTTATTAATGATATTTTTCATTATTTATGTTCCTTTTCTGTCTTTTTCACAAGATGATTCCAATAGTATTTCTTTTCAAAGTACACCAATTAATATTAAAGATCCAATCTCAAATATACGTATGGGTGGATACTTTAGATTTTTAGGCTATGTACGTAACTTTCAAGAGATGTATGATTTTGATGTTCCTAATTATTATTCTGGAGAATATCCTCAATCTACAACAATTAGCATAGGTACAGGATATCGTGAGCCAATGATGATGCTCTCAATTTCAGGAAAAGCAAATAAGTATGTTAATATTGGCACTGACTTAATGTTAAATAGTCCTTTTAACGGAGCCTTTGATAATAATAGTGTAGCAATGTACCAAGGAACAAATGTATATTCTACCATAAATACTGATGTTGGTAAATTTGGTGTGCACGCTGGAGGGATAAAATGGTACAGGCAAAGCAAGCTTACTGTTTGGGCGGAAGAAGGATATTTAAGATATAGTCTTTTTGAGCGCGCACCATACGACCCCCTAAGCAAGGAAGTTGGTGAGAGATACAGTAAATATTATGATAAAGGATCTATCTCACAGGATTTGCGATTTGGAAATATTGCTTTTCAAGGACTTACTGTTACAGGTTCAGGAATTGAAGGACCTTCCTCTTCTACATTTTCATTTCAATCTATTTTAGGAAAGACACAAAATAATATTGGTGAATTAGTTTCATTTGGAAAAGATGATTATGCTACAGGCATTAGAATTAATAATGATTTAAGTAATGGTTCAAATTTTGCTTATAATTACTTTTCTTCTCTGACAGCGACTGATTCTGTTAAAAATAATTATCGTCAGTTTGCTGTTAATTCTGTTGAATTTAATTTTAAACTAAATAAAATTAGACTTACTGGTGAAGCAGGATTTGGTAGCTATGAAAGTAATTTAATCGAAAAGCAAATAGGTGAATTATTGGTTGTAAATTTTGATATTCCAGAAGAATATTCAATAATTCCTTTTAAACTTCAATATTCAAAAATTGCTGCTGAAGCAGTTAATGTTAATTCTTCGTTTCAAAACACTTCGATAGTAGATCTTGTCAATACTACCGTAATTGAGGAAGGGGCTGACGCAACAGTTCTTAGCTCATTTGGAGGGCCAATAAATAATTTAGGTTATTTAGCTAATAATAGAGAAGGATTTAGCTTGAACACAGAATTTAAAATTGGCGATTTGTCTGTTTCTGGTGGATTCGGTTTTTATTCTGAGCTAGAAAGAATAAATGGTAATTTTTCTTATAGCCATAAAACAAATGGGCTAATGCTATCCAGAATAGCCTATTTTAGTTCTGGTTATGGACCATATAAACAGTTCAACTCCTATTATAGAGGAGTTTTTGAAAATGTAAATGTTTCAGATAGCATATATGTAAATGATAGCACATTAATCTCAAGTGGATATCTTGATACAAATGGATTACCTCTTTTTGATAAATTCTACAGCTCTTCAGACTTACATTTAAAATATAAAACTAGAGTTTTTGGAAAGAACTTGTTTTTATTTTCTCTTTTAAATTACAATACAGCACAGGATTTCTTTAGTATTTTACCTGTAACAAATTCTTCAGCATTTATTCGACATTTTAGTCAGCAGTTTGATTTATGTTATGAGTTAAATAAGACAACAACATTTGTATTTAAATATGGCATTGAAAGAGTTTTAGGAAATAAATATACAGATATTGATGATACTGATCCATATCCTGATGACGATAAATGGGACGTACCTGAGGATTATGATTATATTCCTTCTTTCAAACCAAAAGATCAATTTGGTAATCTGCTTGGTTTTGGGTTTGATATTAAATTAAATGAAGGAGCCTATTTGTTTTTAAGACATGCTGCTTTCCATTATTATGATAAGAACTTTTCAGCAACTAACATTAAAGGTAGTGAGTCTACTATTGAACTAAAAATTAATTTCTGATGAAAAAAATATATTTATACTATTTATCATTCCTAATGTTATTCCCAATACTTGCTCAATCACAAGTTAAATCAAAACTATGGTATGATGGTAATGCTAGAGTTATGTATAATAGGGACGCATTAGAAGGTACTTTAAAAGAAACAGATACTGTATCAACAAGAAGTAATGGAGGGGGTTTTACTATTCTAGATTTAGGTTTTCATTTTACGCCAGTTGAAGATATTGAAATTTTTTCTGAGATAAGATTAAAAAATGATTTTGGAGGAATGTGGGGAAATAAGAGTATTGTTGAATTAAGAAGATTGTCTGTACAAGGTGTTGTAAATAAAAATATTTCATTTAGTGTTGGAGATATCTATTTAAAACAAACTAAGTTTACCTTATATAACTATGAACAGGAGCTATCAGAAAATGAGCCTTCAGTTTTTAAATTTTATAGAGATTATGTGAATTATGAAAATTATTATCAATCTAATTATCACAGATTGCAAGGAATTCAAACTAATTTTGCATATAATATGTATAATTTTATTGAGCAACTTGACTTTGATGGTTTTGCTGCAAGAATAAGAGGTTTAGAGTGGTTGGGTAAGCCAGAGTTATTAATGCTTGGTGGTTCTGCAATTGTTAAGTTAAGCAATAAGATAAATTTGGGTTCACATTACGTAAATACCTTTGAAATTTTATCTTCTAGTAACGGAACAGTTGCGTATTATAATCCGGTTTTTAATACACAAATATCTTATTCTGGTTTAGTAAATGATAATCCATATAAAATGTTTTTAGAAGGGGGATTCTCTAAAAGAGGGTGGGATGGCGATTTATTAGCTCCTGAGATAAAAGGATATTTTACAAAAGCATCAATTCATTCAAAAATTAAAAAAGGGGAGATTAACCTTGGTCTCAGATATGTTGATACCGATTTTAGAAGTATAGGAGCTCAAACAAGAAGAATAGATTATAGTACAGTTACCACTGCATATCCTTATTATTCTAATAATTATATGCAAAGGAAAGTAAGCTTATTAGATATTTTGTCTGATCCTAATGTATATAATCAAAATCTGTCAACTTCATTAATGACATATAACCCAATATATAGCTGTGTTTCCCCCTATGGAGAAGCTACACCAAATAGAATTGGGATTACTGCTGAGGTTGATAATTTTAATTTAGCCGACTATCTAAATGTTAAAGTTCAAGCACAGTATTTTTCTGAGATTATTGGTCAAGGTACAACTAATAAGAGAAGTTTTAATAAATCTGCTTTACATTCGTTACTATCTTTAGATAAATTATTAGCTCTTAAAAATAGTTTTGACCTTGAAGGAAGTATAAATCTTGAAACTGTAGAAAGAGATGGTAAAGATTTTGAAAAGATTGATTTTAACAGCATATTATACAGTGGTTCAATCTCATATGAGTTGATCAAGAATCTTAAAATAATTGCCGGAGCTAAAGTATTTTATGCTGAGGGGAATGAGTTTGTAGCTGAAAGAGATATTTATGATCAGATTAATGATTATTCAAATAATACTTATGATAGTAAAGAGACTATTTTAATAGGAGGAATACAACATCATTTTACTGATGATATTTATTTTACAATGCAATACAATCAATTTAATGTTTTAGACAAAACAAATACCTATGATGAATTTTCTATGGGTAGATTAATCTTTATGTTTAATATGAATTTATAATATTATGAAAAACTTAAAATTTCTTTTACTGGCTTTACCTTTCTTTTTTACATCTTGTGAGAAAGATAAAATAGAAGGGCCTAGCTTAAATAATTTGTATGGAGAATTATCTATACTGGAATCTTTAAATGTAGTTGGTGATGGCGCTGACTTTAGTGTTGATGAAAATATTTATTTTACTGCATCTTTCTCCAAACAGGTTGATTGGCAAGTAAAAATAAAGGGACTAAATTCTGGTTCTGTAAAAATTATTTATGGAAAATCAGATGCAATAAATCAATCTAATTCTACATGGGATGGAGGTTCTACACAATTACCTTTCTTTATAGCTGAAGATTGTGAAGTGGAGCTAACATTTGAGATGCATGATGATACTATTTATAATCAGCTAAATATTAAAGGAGAAAAAGAATATAATGATGAAAGCACAGTGTTAATTACTGATTTTGAAAATGGATTTAATCCTAATTTTACTGGATTTTTTCAAGCTGGATGTACTAAGGCATTAAAAATAGGAGGAGCCGGTCAAGGAATCAATTTTTTACAGCAGTTTGGTACTTGTGATTGGGATTGGTTAATTGGGTATATTGATTATTACTCAAATTTTTGGTATGATCAACAGGAGCTAGTAAATGATCCTAGTCAAGTATATTTTAATATAATGATAAATGGTGATAGTACCATTTCTCAAGTATCTAATGTGCCGAATTCATTATTTAAGCTAGAATTTTATGAGGATGAAAATGGAGATGGCTATTATGATGCAAATACTGAAGACAGGTACGATTACCAGTTTGATGTAGACTGGAATGGATGGAAAATGGTTTCATTTTGTTATAATGATGTAGAGAAATTAGTTTTGGCTACTAGTGGAGGCAATGCTGTTAGAAATCCATCAAAGATATCTAATGTTCGGACTTTACTTTTGGCAAATCCAGATTCTGGGCCTGCAAAAGCAGATGTAGATTTTTTAATTTGGAGTATCGGAAAACCACTTTTGAATTAATTTATGTATAGGTTTTTTATCATATTGATATTTTTCTTTTCATGCTCAAACATGAAAGAAATTTCTTTGTATGAAAATCCTCCTGCTATTTATGATGTTAATTACCTAAATGGATTTACTTCTACTGAGATCTTCAGTAAAGGTGGTACAGATGAAGTTTGGGGAAACAAAGATGAAGAATGTAATCCTTTAAGTTTTTCATCACTTGATGCAAGTATAGATTATACTTTTGTCAGTAAATCTTCAGAAAAATTAGAAGAAACAATTAAAGTTGATGCTAAATATGATTTACAAGTAGTTAAGGTAAAAGATAAAAGGGAGATAGAGAAAAATTCCCTTCATTTAAAAACAGATAAGCCTCCAACTTGTGAGTGGATTGGTATGGGAATTGGTTGGGATGGTTGGCAAGGAAAAGATTTAAGTGGTATAATGAGTAATGCTGCTATTGAATTTATGGCAAGGGTTGATGGTGTTCCAATTTACAATATTCCAATTGTATTTGTTTTAGAAGATTATTCTGCTAATCAGTGCTATGCTACTGCAGGTTATTTAGGCATTGAAGGGGGTGAGGTTACAAAAAAATGGACAAGAGTAATTGTTCCGCTATCTACTTTCTCTTATCAAACTGATAATATTGATTTAACAAATATTAAGCAAATACTATTACAATGTTACGATAAGGTTGATATTTATATTGATGATATGAAGATTATTCATCATAAACATAATTATAAAAATTTTTCCACTTCTCTTACTGTAAAAGAAACAGACCTGCCAATAAATATATTTTTAAATGAGTTAAGATCAACTTGGGGAATAAATAATGAATATTGTGGAAATATAAAGCTAATTTCAGATGAAAATTATTCTGGAGGAAAATTGATTGATATTGATATTGACAAGAATAAATGTAACTGGCAGGAATTTGGAATAAGTTGGAATGATTGGCTATATACAGATTTAAGTAATAGTATTTATGGTGTATATCTTGAGTTTGATTTAAAATTAGAGGAATATCAAAAAACTAAAATTTCAATTGAAGATTATAATGGAAAGAAGATGAAAATAGATTTAGCAAAATACATTAACACTGCAAATAATGATAAATGGCAGAAGATTCGAATTCCAATGAAGAAATTTCCAATTAGAGAATCAGCTATTGATTTAAAAAGAATAAAAAATATAATTTTTGCTTTTGAAGATAAAGCAAAATTAAAAATTGACAACATTAAATTAACTAATTAAAATTATAACTTATGAAAAATAAAATTTTTACATTACTAATTTTAACACTTCCGCATTTCTGCTCATCACAAACCTTATGGGATGACTTTGAGCAAACACGTGTGGGTTATTATGAATTTACACATGGTGGGATGACAACTAGATTTGAGAATCCTGACCCAGCAAGTGCAGTAAACAGTTCTGAACTTTGCGCTCAATATGTCAGAAATCCCGGTGAAGTATGGGATGTTTTAGTAATAGTAGCTAATGGACCAATGTATGATGTGAACGACTATGTAAATGGAACAAAACAGATGAGTGTAGATGTTTTTAGTCCAGCACCAGGAATACCTGTGCAAATTACTTTGGAGGATTCTACTCTGGCTGGAGCAGCAAACTATCCTATTGGCAGGCATAGCATCTATTTAGGAGTAACAACTCTTACAAATGAGTGGGAAACAATTAATTTAACGTTTGATTCACAACCTGACCCTAGCATGTCTGATGTGGGCTTAACTTCAGTTATTTTGTTGTTTAATGGTAACACTAATACAGATGATATTTATTATTTTGACAATCTATTTGGCCCTGAATTTGCCAATCAATGTGATGGTCTTATACTTGACCCGTCAGTTAACTTTGCTGATTGGGATTGTAATTGGAATTTAGGAATTTGCCCCTCAGCTACACCTTGTACTTCTTATGATTATGTAAGTGGTTGGCTAAATCAAAGTTATAATCCTGATAACACAAATATAAATACGAGTAAGTATAGCGGTGGATACACAAGAAATCCTGATGGAAGTGGCGAAGATGTACTGATTGCGTATTTTAAAAATGGAGTATTGGATCTTAGTGCAAATACGCATTTTAACTTTAAACTTTATGGTCCTCCAAGACCAATATATATGTCTTTTCAGGATGCAAGTAGCAATGAGATTTATGCTTATAATTCTGCCCTATCATCTAATAACCAATGGGAACAATTCTCGGTTGATTTATCTAGTGTTTCGACACAGAGTATTTCTCGATTTGTTTTATTTCTTGATCAAACTGTAGTTAACTGGGATATATATTATTTAGATGATTTGAATTTATCTTCAACACCCGCACTTGTTCAAGAGATAAATGATTCAGAAGTAATAAATATTTATCCACAACCTGCAATAGATAATTTAAATATTGATATTAAATTAAGTAATAATTATGTGAGCAGATTAGATCTATACGATATCCAAGGTAAACTATTATTATCAACTGTTGTAGATCAAAATTCTAATAATATTAACTTAGATGTTTCTGGGCTGAATTCTGGAATTTATTTTGTTAAGCTACAGTCAAAAAATAATTTATACACTAAGAAAGTTCAAATAATTAAATAATGAGATTCCATTTCCTTTTTCTCGCTTTACTTATTGGCAGTTTCTGTTTTTCACAGACTAATAACATTCAAAAAACTGAAATTATTAAAACTAATGATGGATTTCAGTTGTTAAGAAATGGAAAGCCATATTATGTAAAAGGAGCTGGGGGTACAGAATATCTTTCTTTACTCAAGTCGATTGGAGGAAATTCGATAAGGACATGGAGTACAGATGGTGCTCAAAAAATTCTGGATGATGCATATAATAATGGAATAAGCGTTTGTATTGGGTTATGGGTAGGACATGAGAGACATGGATTTAATTATAATGATGAATATGCAGTAACTGCTCAATTAAAGGCATTTGAACAAGATGTTATAAAATATAAAGATCACCCTGCCTTGTTAATGTGGGCAATTGGAAATGAAGTAGATTTATTTTATAAAAATTTCAGAGTATGGAATGCAATTGAAAACATTGCAAAGATGATAAAAGAGATAGATCCAAATCATCCAACAATGACAGTAACTGCAGGAATAGATCCAGCAGAAGTTTTTATGATTAAAACCTATTGCCCAAGTATTGATATTTTGGGTGTTAATACTTATGGTGGAGTACAGTATCTTGCTGATGCAGTTAGAATGTTTGGTTGGGATAAGCCTTATATGGTAACAGAATGGGGCCCGTATGGACACTGGGAATCACCAGTCACATCTTGGGGAGTTGCTATTGAGTCCACTAGTAAAGAAAAAGCAAATTTTAGAGATATAGCATATAAGTATATAAGTAAGGATTTAGATTTATGTTTAGGGAGTTATGCTTTTTTATGGGGCTATAAGCAAGAGCAAACACCAACATGGTATGGTCTTTTTACAAAAGAAGGAAATGCAACTCAAAGTATTGATGTGCTAAATAATTATTGGGGGAATAATCATAGAAATAGAGCTCCAATTCTTCATTCTTTTTTATTAAACAATAAAGATAAGAAAGAAAGTATAAAAATAAAAAGAGGTAAGAATTGTGTTTTTACATATGAAGTTACTGATCCTGATAATGATAGTTTAAAGTATGAGTTTCAATTAATGCCTGAGAGTATAGATAAGAAATCTGGAGGGGATTTTGAAAAAACCCCAGAGCCTGTATCTTTTACAGTTGTTGAAAATTTAGATGATAAATTAATTATAAAAGGACCTTTAAAGTCAGGTCCTTATAGATTTTTTATTTATGTTCGTGATTCTAATAAAAATGTAGCTACTGCAAACATTCCATTTTATGTTAAATAATTTAAAAAAATAAATTTATGTCACCATTAAATTTATCTATTGACTGTGTTGTATTAGGATATGATGAAGATCAAAAACTAAAAGTATTATTAATAAAAAAGTTTATTAATGATAAAAATGATGATCAGTTTGCTCTACCTGGTGATTTAGTTGGCCTTAATGAAGATCTTTTAGCTGGAGCACAAAGGATATTAAATAGTTTAACTTCAATAGATAATTTATTTTTAGAACAATTCTCAGTTTTTGGAGATCCCGCAAGAACACGACAAAAAAAAGATCAATCTTGGCTTAAAATGTATAGAAAGAAGCCCAATGAAAGAGTTGTGACAGTTGGATATATTGCATTAGTAAAGATGGAGGATTATGAGCCTCACGCATCTTCATTTGCTTTTGATGCAGAGTGGGTTGAGTTAAATAAAGTTTCTACTCAATTAGCATTTGATCATAATTTAATCTTAAATGAGGGAATTAAATATTTAAGAAATCAATTAGATCATGAATTGGTCACGAATTTATTGCCATCAAAATTTACTTTGTCTCAATTACAAAATTTGTATGAAATACTATTAGATCAGAAATTAGATAAAAGAAACTTTAGGAAAAATGTATCTAAAGATATTTTAATAATTAAAACAGATGAAAAACAAAAAGGTGTTGCTCATAAGCCCGCACATCTATACACTTATAAAAATAGAGAGAATTAAATTATTTTTAGTTTTATCTTTAGTATTGTTCTTCCAAAATATAAATGGACAAACATTTGATACTATTACTATTTGTAATGGAGATAGTGCTTATATCTTTAATAATTGGGAAACGGTAACTGGAAATTATTCAACTTCTACTGGAGTTACAAACTTAATAGTTAATCCTACTCCTAATGTTACAGGAAATTTTATTTTGAATGGAAATGCGACGCAACCTATTGCTAATACTTATCAATTAACACCAGCTTCTAATGGTCAATCAGGTTCTGCTTGGAATAGTGTCACACTAAATTTAACACAACCATTTAGTTTTGATGTTGATATGTTTTTTGGTTATAATAATGGAGGGGCAGATGGTATTGCTTTCTTGTTACAACAGGTAAGTACAAATGTAGGATCTACTGGTGGGGGTATGGGATACGAAGGAATAACACCATCTTTTTGTGTTGAATTTGACACATGGCAAAATGGAATAATAAATGCAGATCCAAGCTATGATCATATTGCAGTACAGAAAAATGGAAATTTAGTTCATTCTTCATCAGATAATCTTGTACCACCAATAGGTTTTCCTCTGGGAAATATTAACATTGAAGATGGACAATGGCATAATGTTATTTTTTCATGGGATCCAAGTACTTTTAATTTTAGTGTAATTTTTGACGGTACTTTGCTTGTTAACTACAATAATAATATTGTAGCTAATATTTTTGGCAACTCCCCTTATGTTTATTGGGGATTTACAGCAGCAACAGGAGGAGCAAATAATTTACAACAATTTCGAGTGAATTCGCTTGGAGCACAATTATCTGACTATACAATTTGTCAAGATGATACTGTTCAAATTAACCCCCAGATCAACACCCCTTTATATACATACACATGGTCACCAAATTATAATATTATAAATAATACAGCATCTACCACTTCCTTTTATCCTGATACCACAACTGTATATTCTTTGGAATTTACAAACTCTTATGGCTGTTTCTTTACTGATTCTTTGACAATATTTGTAAATGCCACTACATCAATCGACAATGTAGGAACTCATTGTGATTCATATACTTGGATTGATGGTGTAACTTATACTACATCTAATAGCTCTGCAACATGGACAACTACTGATCCTATAACAGGATGTGATAATGTAGTTACATTAAACCTTACCATTGATATCAGCACAACATCAATCGACAATGTAGGGACTCATTGTGATTCATATACTTGGATTGATGGAGTAACTTATACTGCATCTAATAACTCTGCAACATGGACAATTACTAATCCTATAACAGGATGCATCCATACAGAAATCCTCAATTTAGTAATTAATAATAACACAACATCAACTTATAATGCAGGAACTCATTGTGATTCATATACTTGGATTGATGGAGTAACTTATACTGCATCTAATAACTCTGCAGCATGGACAACTACTGACCCTATAACAGGATGTGATAATGTAGAAACACTAAACTTAACTATTAACAACTCTACGTCAATCACTAACTCTATAAATGCATGCGATACTTATACTTGGTTAGTAAACAATCAAACGTATACTATAAGTGGTACTTATACTGATATTAGTACAAATGCTGCCGGATGTGCTCATTCTGAAATACTTGATTTAGTGATAGCATATACTGATGATATTGATTTATTAATTGAAGAAATTAATATTAGTTGTTTTGGATATGATGATGGTGCAATAATCTTAAATGCTATTGGAGGAACGCCTCCATATCAGTTCTTATGGGATAATGGATCGACAAATCAAAGTATCATTTCACTATCTGCAGATACTTATCCTTTTACTATTACTGATCTAAATGGGTGTACTATTGATAGTGTAGGTATAATAGAAGAACCAAAACAGGTATACATAGACTTTATTGCGACAAGCCCAATTTGCAGAGATGATGAATCTACTTTGTCAATTCAAATTTCTAATTCAAATTTCAACACCTATACAGTATCTTTACAAGATTCAATTCTAAAATCATATACAATTGATACTAATGGATTATTAATTGCTACTGGTCTACCAATAATCTTAACTCCAAGCTTTAGTTGTGATCCTGTAATCATTTCATTAACGGATGAATATGGCTGTACAACTTTGGTGAATGACAATGTGCATATTGAAGTAAAGCAACTTCCAGTTCTTGCTCTAAACGAACCTGATATTTGTATTGGAACTCCTTCATTTACTCTGCTTAATGCAACTCCAACAGGAGGGTCCTATAAAATTGAAGGTGTGTCAACAGATTTCTTTGATGCTTCTAATCTAAATCCAGGAAATTACAATATCAGTTACTCTTATACTGATCCAATTACTTCATGCTCTAATGAAAAAACTGAAATCCTTACAATAAGTGAATCCCCTAGAGCAGGAATGTTATTTAGTCCGCAACCAGCTAATATATCAGACCCAAATATATTCTTTAGAGATAACAGTAATGAGGAAGTTTTAATCTCTGAATGGGATTTGGGAGATGGCACATTAATATATGATGATTTAAGTTTTTGGCATACTTATAATGATATTGGAAGTTATACTATAAGATATTACATAACAAATCTTTATGGTTGTACCGACTCTGTTGTCAAACAACTAAACATAAATCCAAACTATTCTACTTACATACCTAATTCTTTTACACCAAATAATGATGGTGATAATGATGTATTTTTCCCTAAATCAGTAGGATATAAATCATACAACATTAAGATATTTGATAGATGGGGTGGAATTATTTTTGATGAAGATGACTTAGCGTGGGATGGAAATACTAATGGTAAAATTATTGGAGGGCTGTACAACTACACTATTAAAATTCTAGACTTTAAAGATAAGCCATTTATCTATACAGGAGTTGTTAATCTTATCAGATAAATGAAGCAAATAATATTGCTTTCTGATACTCATCATACTTTAGATGAAAGATTTTTTCCTCACTTTAAAAAAGCAGATGAAATTTGGCACGCTGGAGATATTGGAGGGCTTGAGGTAACTGATAAACTCAAAGAATTTGCTCCCATAAGAGCAGTGTGGGGTAATATAGACAACAGAACTACTCGGACAGAATTCAAAAGAAACCTTTATTTTACATGTGAAAAAGTAAATGTTATGATGACTCATATTGGAGGGTATCCTGGAAGATATGATAAGAAAATTCTACCATTAATTGAACAAGCAAATCCTGATTTATTTATATGTGGTCATTCTCATATATTAAAAGTGATGTATGATAAAAAGAACAACTTACTTCACATGAATCCTGGTGCAATTGGTGATTATGGAATACACAAAGTAAAAACACTACTCAGCTTTAACATTGAAGGAAAAGTAATTAAAGATTTAAACGTAATTGAATTTCCTAGAACTAAATACTAACGTATTCTATCAGCCGACTTTACTAATTTTTCATCTTTTTTGATAAAAAAGTTAGCAGCATAAAGGGTAATAAAAGGGATAAGCATCAATATCATTCCTAAGCCAAATTGCTCTTCTCCTCTATAGAAAAATACTAAAGTGAAAAATGCTATTGTAATCATAAAACGAGAAATAGCAGCAATCAACATTTGCCTTTTTCTATTTTTAAACTGAAATATAGCGAATAATGACAACGCAGCTGACAACAAGACAGAAAGACGGACAAGAGGAAAATATTCACTTAACAGAAAATATTCTTTTGTATTTTGCAATACAGGAAATGTATAAACAATAGTAATTAAACAAATTGAAGAGAAAAAGAAAAATAAAGATTGTACTCTTTGTATCATGATAATAATATTTACTGCAAAACTAATTAAAAATGTAGGATTTGCCCATCTATTAAAAAAATTGTATCATTGCAAAGATTATCTAAAGAAACACCCCCTAAAAACATCTTGAAAACTCACAAAGCTACAACCGAATTAAGATTATTTATTAAAAAAAATATATGTACAAATTAGACGAATTAAACGCGAAGAAAGTTGCTGATTTAAAAGCAATTGCGCAAGAGTTAAACATAAAAAAGTTTGACAAATTAAAAAAACAAGATTTAGCTTATGCTATCTTGGATCATCAAGCTGAAAATGCTAAACCTCAGCCAATAGTTGAGAAAAAACAAAGACCAAGAACTAAGCCAACTCAAAATAAAGTTGAGAAAGTAGAACAAACTAAACCTCAACAAAATAAAGAAGGAGACAATACTGATAAAAAACCAGTTCATAATCACCCTAAAAAAGATCAAGAACAAAAGAAAGAACACAAAAAACCTGTTCATAATCATCCAAAGAAAGAAGGTGAACACAAGAAACCAGTTCACAACCATCCTAAAAAAGATGGTGAGGAGAAAAAAGAACACAAAAAACCTGTTCACAATCATCCTAAAAAAGAGGAAAATACTCACCCAAAACCTAAGCACAAAAACAATAAAAACCAAAACCCCAATCAAAAAATATCAAAATATGACTATGATTTTGATGGGATAATAAATACTGAAGGAGTAATTGAGATTATGCCTGATGGATATGGTTTTATGAGATCAAGTGATTATCACTATTTATCATCACCTGATGATGTATATGTTTCTCACTCTCAAATTAAATTATTTGGATTAAAAACGGGTGACACTATCAAAGGTACTGTTCGGCCGCCAAAAACTGGTGAAAAATATTTTCCTTTAATACAAGTAGAAAGTATTAATGGGCGTGATCCAGGAATTGTGAGAGATAGAATTCCATTCCATCATTTAACACCACTTTTCCCTTATGAAAAATTTAACCTTTTAGGAAATGGGCATAACAATGTATCTATAAGAATGCTAGATATCTTTACACCTCTTGGGAAAGGACAAAGAGGATTAATTGTAGCTCAACCTAAAACTGGTAAAACAGTACTTTTAAAGGATATGGCAAATGCAATTGCGGATAATCACCCAGAAGTTTATATGATTATTCTTTTAATTGACGAAAGACCTGAAGAGGTTACAGATATGGAAAGGAGTGTAAATGCAGAAGTGATTGCATCTACTTTTGATGAGCCAGCAAGCAGACATGTAAAGGTTGCTGATATTGTATTGGAGAAAGCAAAAAGAATGGTAGAATGCGGACATGATGTAGTTATCTTGTTGGATTCTATTACGCGTTTGGCAAGAGCTTACAACACTGTACAGCCTGCTTCTGGAAAAATATTGAGTGGTGGTGTGGATGCAAATGCATTGCATAAGCCTAAGCGTTTCTTTGGTGCTGCTCGTAAAATTGAGAAAGGTGGTTCATTAACTATTTTAGCGACTGCTCTTACGGAAACAGGAAGTAAAATGGATGAGGTTATCTTTGAAGAATTTAAAGGCACAGGTAATATGGAGCTACAATTGGATAGAAAAATCGCAAATAGAAGAATATATCCTGCTGTTGATTTAGTTTCTTCTTCTACTAGACGTGAGGATTTATTACTAGATAAAGAACACATACAAAGAATTTGGGTACTTAGGAATTATTTAGCAGACATGAACCCAATTGAAGCAATTGAATTTATGAAAGATAGATTGCAAAAAACAAAAGATAATACTGAGTTTTTGGTAACTATGAATGGGTAAAAGATAGTTAATCTTTTTAGTTGATTTATTAGAATAGAGATCCCTACCAAAGTGGTGGGGATTTTATTTTATAAGCACTCCATAAATTACACTCCCACTTCCAGTCATACTCGCATAAATAGCACCATCAGCATAAAGATTTTCTTTCATTTTTAATAATTCAGGATGCTTTTTAAAAGCAGAAAATTCAAAATCATTTCTCACTTCTGCTTTCCAGTTTATTATGGGTTTACTTATCAAATCCAACAAATTAATTTTCTGCTTTTTTGGTATTATACTACCATAAGCCTCAGTAGTAGAAATATGTAATTCAGGAAAAATAAACTTGATATCATAATCTGATAAATCCAAATCAATGGCAGTCATTTGCTCCCCAATTCCAGTTACATATTTTGGAGTATTCTCAATAAAAAACGGGCAATCAGCACCCAACTTTAAAGCATATTTTTCTAACTGATTATTTGTAAGATTTAACTCAAATAACTCATTCATTGCTTTTAATATAAAAGCACCATCTGCAGAACCACCTCCCAAACCAGCTCCAATAGGAATCATTTTATGTAGATGAATCTTGACATTTCCTACATCATAATCAGCTTTTAATAAATCAAAGGCTCTAGTGCAAATATTACTATTACCAGGTATAGAAAATCCAGAACTACTAAAAGAAAAGTCATCAGAAATAATGATTTCTAAAATATCATACAACTCACTAACAGGATAAAAAACAGAGGATAATTCATGGTAACCATCTTCTCTTTTATTCAGCACATTTAAACCGATATTTATTTTCGCATTAGGATATAAAATCATACTATGTTTGAGTTTTCAACAACAAAAGTAATCAACTCATAATTTATAGCGCTTCACAAATCATTTTATTTAACTTTGTTTTACTTTTAAAAATAAAATTGAATGGATTATTTAGCATTTGAAAAACCAATTGAAGAACTAGTTATTAAGCTTGAAAAAGCTAAAGAACTAGGTGAAGATGGATCAGTAGATGTTAGTAATACAGTTGCTGATATTGAGAATAACATTAAAGATACAAGAACAGAAATTTACAATAATTTAAGTTCTTGGGAGAAAGTACAACTTTCTCGTCATCCTCAAAGACCTTATACTTTAGATTACATTAAGGCTTTATCAGATGGCGATTTTTTAGAACTACATGGAGATAGAGGTGTAAAAGATGATAAAGCAATGATTGGAGGCTGGGGAACGATCGGGAAGCAATCTGTAATGTTTATCGGGCAACAAAAAGGAAGAAATACCAAAGAAAGACAATACAGAAACTTTGGAATGGCTAACCCTGAAGGATACAGAAAAGCTTTACGCCTTATGAAAATGGCTGAAAAATTTTGCAAGCCAGTTGTTTGCTTAATTGACACTCCGGGTGCATTCCCAGGATTGGAAGCTGAAGAAAGAGGGCAAGGTGAAGCTATTGCTCGTAATATCCTTGAAATGACTAAACTTGAGGTGCCTATTATTGTTGTTATTATTGGTGAAGGAGCATCAGGAGGGGCTTTAGGAATTGGTGTTGGTGATAAAATTTTGATGCTAAATAATGCATGGTATTCTGTAATATCTCCTGAAAACTGCTCTACAATATTGTGGGGAAGTTGGGAGCACAAAGAAACTGCAGCTGATGCTTTAAAACTTACAGCTAAGGATATGAAAAAAATAGGATTGGTTGATGAGATCATTAAAGAACCTCTTGGTGGTGCTCATACTTTTCCTGAAGAAACTTTTAAAATAGTTAAGAAATCAATCAGCAAAGCAATAAAAGAATTTATTGATACAGAAAAAGATACTTTAGTTCATGATAGAATGGAGAAATTCTCAAATATGGGAGTTGTAAACGAATAAGAAATGGCAAATAAAGTAGGAAAAAGAACATTAAAAGCAACACCAACAAGTCAGATTGATGGAAAATTGCAACCACAAGCAATTGAGCTTGAAAAAGCTGTACTTGGTGCTTTAATGATTGATAACGAATCATTATCTGACGCTATTGATTCTTTACAAGCCGAATATTTTTATGCACCAAAACATCAGAAAATTTTTGAAGCAATTGTTAATTTATTTAACAATACTCAGCCAGTTGATATCCTTACAGTTTCAGAAGAGTTAAAAAGAATGGAAATGTTTAAAGAAATTGGTGGCTTAGCCTACATTTCTGAACTAACAAACAATGTTTCTTCATCATCCAACACAGAGTTTCACGCAAGAATTATAGCTGAGAAATTCATTAAAAGATCACTTATTAATATCTCAAGAAAAATCAGTAACGATGCTTTTGATGATTCAGTTGATATTTTTGATTTATTAAATGATGCTGAGGCAAATCTCTTTACTGTAACAGAAGGAACACTTAGAAAAAGTTATGATAAAATGAGCTCTTTAATTAAAGGAGCGCTGGAAAATATTGAGACCCTTAGAAATAAAGAAGATGGATTAAGTGGTGTGCCATCAGGATTTACTAATTTAGATAGAGTAACTTCTGGCTGGCAAAAATCCGACTTAGTAATTGTAGCAGCAAGACCAGGAATGGGTAAAACTGCATTTGCTTTAACAATGGCAAGAAATGTTGCTGTTGACCACAATACTCCTATCGGATTTTTCTCATTGGAGATGTCATCAGAGCAACTTGTAAACAGACTCATTGCATCAGAAGCTGAGCTTGGTGCATCAAAGTTAAGAAAAGGAGATTTAGCTGACCACGAGATGGTGCAACTTCATGAAAAAATTAAACACCTTTCAGAAGCACCTATTTTTATTGATGACACACCTGGTCTATCCATTTTTGAACTTAGAGCAAAAGCAAGAAGACTTGTTAAAAATCATGGTGTAGGAATTATCATGATTGATTACTTACAACTAATGACTGCAGGAGGAACAGGAGGTAATAGAGAGCAAGAAATCTCTACTATTTCCAGATCCTTAAAAGGAATTGCAAAAGAATTAAAGATACCAGTAATTGCACTCTCTCAAGTAAATAGAGGGGTGGAAAGTAGAACTGGTGTTGGAAGTAAAAGACCAATGCTTTCTGACCTTAGAGAATCTGGTGCAATTGAGCAAGATGCAGATATTGTGACATTTATTTATCGCCCTGAATACTACAAAATTTATGAATGGGATAATGGAGATGATTCCAGAGGACAAGGAGAGTTGATTATCGCAAAACACAGAAATGGTTCTCTTAATAATGTAAGACTTAAATTTACTGGAGAATTTGCAAAATTCTCTGATTTGGACTACTTTGATGGTGGAGATTATGAAAATGAAGATGGTAATAATTCTTCTATGATTTCAATGTCATCAAGTATGAATGAAGATAAAGATGGAGATGCTCCATTCTAGAACCTTAAAGAAAATTAATCTATTTTTCTTCATTTGTTGTTTTGCAATTACTGCAAACGCATCCTACATTTTTATTCCTATGGATGAAAGCCAAAGCAATCATTTAAAAGCTTACGGAATTGCATATTACGCAATTGAAAGAGATGTAAAAGTTGATTGGTTACTCAATTATGTAGGTGGAAGTTTCATGATAAAACACCATACGCAAATTGAAAATGAATGCAATATTAGAGGTGTTTCATATAATATTATTGCTGACGCGCAATCCACTCAAATTCTACAATCTATATCTAGTCCAGAGGTAAATCAAGATGTAGTTCGTTTAGAAAAAGCACCCAAAATTGCAATCTATTCTCCTAAAAATAAGCAACCTTGGGATGATGCTGTTACTATGGCGCTTACTTATGCTGAAATTCCTTATGAGGTAGTTTATGATGAGGAAGTACTTACAAATCTACTACCAATGTATGATTGGCTCCATCTCCACCATGAAGATTTTACTGGACAGTACGGGAAATTTTATGCTAGTTTTAGAAATGCATCTTGGTATAAGGAACAAAAGCAAGAATATGAAAAATTAGCTCGTAAGTTAGGTTTTGAAAAAGTTTCACAAGCAAAATTAGCAGTTGCTAAAAAAATAAAATCTTTTGTTTCTGGTGGAGGATTCTTATTTGCCATGTGCTCAGCAACTGACAGTTATGATATCGCACTCGCTGCTGAAGGAATTGATATTTGCGGAGCAATGTTTGATGGGGATGGAATGGACTCAGATATTGATAGTAAATTAGATTACAGTAAAACCTTAGCTTTTAAAGATTTTACTCTTGTTAAAAACCCAAATCAATATGAATTTTCAACTATTGATGCAACACAAAAAAGAAGAATAAATCATAAGATTGATTTCTTTACACTATTTGAATTTTCTGCAAAATGGGATCCAGTTCCAACTATGCTTTGTCAAAATCATATGCAAATAATTGGAGGGTTTATGGGGCAAACAACTGCTTTTAAGAATGAATATATAAAATCAGATGTCCTTATAATGGGAGAAACAAAAGCTACTAATGAAGCTCGTTATATTCATGGAGAATTAGGAAATGGTACTTGGACTTTTTATGGAGGACACGACCCAGAAGATTATCAGCACAAAGTTGGTGACCCAAAAACTGATTTATCACTCCACCCCAACTCTCCAGCTTATAGGCTAATACTAAACAACATCCTCTTCCCTGCTGCTAAAAAGAAGAAACTGAAGACTTAAACAAATATAACCCTTTCACCTTCATACCAAGATGTATAATAACTTTTGTAAATTTTCTCAATTGCATTACGCTTAATTTTCATGGTTGGTGTCAGTAATTTATTTTCTATTGTCCAATCTTCAGCAATCACAACTATATTGTGTAATTTTTCGTGCTTGTCCAATTTAGGATTAATTACTTTCATAGTTTTAGTCAAACTTGCAATTAAATCTTCCTTCTTTTTTTTCTTGCCTCTTTCTGAAAGTACCACCAAAACAATAGGCTGAGGAATGCTATCCCCTACAACACAAATTTGCTCTAAGTTTTTATTAGCAGAAAGTTTCATTTCAATAGGAGAAGGCGCAACATATTTCCCTTTGCTTGTTTTAAAAATATCCTTTACTCTACCAGTAATAGTCAAAAATCCATTCTCGTCAATTTCCCCTTCATCACCCGTATGTAGCCAACCATCAATAATAGTTTTATTGGTTTCTTCTAAATCCTTATAATAACCATCCATTAAGGCATCATGCTTTATTAAAATTTCCTTTTGACCAGTTAATTTAACATCACAAAGCGGCAAAGCCTGCCCTACCGAGCCAATTTTTATTTTGCTTTTGAAACTCACATGCGAATAACAAGTGTTTTCAGTCATTGCATATGCCTCTTGTATTTTAATACCCAACTTTTCAAACCATTTTATAGTAGATGCAGGAGTAGGAGCAGCACCCGTAAAGATATTTTTTGCTTTACTTAATCCCAATCCTTTTTGTATTTTCTTTTTTATTAATGTTGAAATAATTGGAATACTCAACAATACATTCAATTTTTTTTGTGGTAATTTTCCTAATATTCCTTGCTGAAATTTAGTCCAAATTCTAGGTACTCCTAAGAATACTGATGGAGAAGCTTCAGATAAATTAGCTGCAAAAGTATCCAAACTCTCAGCAAAAGATACTTTTCCTCCTGTATACAAACTGCCCATCATTACTAGCAAACGCTCTGCAATATGACATAATGGTAAGTACGAAAAGAATGATTCCTCTTTTAAAGGCAATGCTTTTACAGCATTAACTGTAGCAAACGAAAAATTATAGAACTTATGCATTACACCTTTAGGGTCTCCAGTTGTACCTGATGTATAAATAATAGTTGCTAACTCCATTTCCTCTCTTATTACGTTATCAGTTAATGGGGAAATATCTTTTGTCAAATCATCCCATTTAGGATAATCCTCACTATAAAAAGGATAGGTAATACAAGGCATATCTGCTGGAATTCCAGGCTGCATGGCTTCAAAATTATCTAGCTTCCCAACAAATAACACTTTTGTTTCAGAATGAATTAAAATTTTATTTAATGTGTCAGAACTCAAGTTTGGATACAAAGGCACTGAGGTATGTCCAGACATCATAATAGCCAAATCACTCATTATCCAATGCGCACAATTTTTTGATAAAACACCTACCTTGCTTTGTTTTGGTAAATTCAATGACTGTAGATAAGCAGCCATTTTTCTAACCTCCAATGCTACTTCTTTCCAAGTCCAATTATGCCAAACCCCATTAATTGGTTGACTTAAATAAATTTCGTTGTCTTTTTCTCGCTCCCATTTATAGAGCATTTCTAAAGGTGATAAATAATTCATCTGATTTTATATATACTTTTTGATAAAAATACACTTTTTTTCAATATTTAATGTGCGCGCATAATAAAAAATAATTTTACTATGCGCGCATAGTATTTTTCATATATTCGTAACCTAAAATTTTTAAAATGGAACAAGAAGAAACTATAGATTATAACATAAGAAAAACCTGGTATAACATTACAAAAATGTATAACAGAACTGCTACAGAATACATGGCAAGTATGGCCTTGGGAATGATTATTTTGAATATTGATATTTCTGAAGGCACACCTTCTACTCAACTCGGTCCAAATATGGGTATGGAAGCTACTTCACTATCTAGATCACTTAATAAATTAGAAGATGCAGGTGTAATTGAACGCAAACCTGACCCAAATGATAAACGAAAATCTGTAATTCACCTTACTCCATTAGGAATGGATTGGCGTGAAGTTGCCAAAGGAGTAGTTATAGAATTTAACGAAACAATACAATCGCACTTTGAAAAAGATGAAATGGACATCTTCTTTACAATACTAAAAAAGATAAATAAAATTATAGATGAAAACAAATAGACACATTAATAAAGTAGCAGTTGTAGGTTCCGGAATTATGGGGTCACGAATAGCCTGCCATTTTGCAAATATTGGAGTAGAAGTTTTACTCTTGGATATTGTTCCTTTTAATTTAACAGAAGAACAATTAAAAGACAAGAAAATCAGAAACTCCATTGTAAATGTTGCATTAAAAAACACCTTAAAAAGTAAACCCTCCCCTATTTACAGTAAAGAGTTTATAAGAAGAATTACCACAGGGAACTTGGATGATGATTTGCATAAAATTGCGGATGTGGATTGGATTATTGAGGTAGTTGTAGAAAGGCTTGACATTAAAAAACAAGTTTTTGAAAAGATAGAAAAGTTCAGAACAAAAGGAACTTTGATTTCTTCCAATACTTCAGGTATTCCTATTGAAAGTATGATTGATGGCAGGAGTGATGACTTTAAAACTCATTTCTGTGGAACTCACTTTTTCAATCCTCCAAGATATTTAAAGTTACTAGAAATTATTCCAACTACTAAAACAAACACTGAGGTAACAGATTTCCTAATGAATTATGGAGATAAATTCCTAGGCAAAGACATGGTACTCTGTAAAGACACTCCAGCATTTATTGCTAATAGAATTGGAGTTGCTAATATAATGTCTCTTTTTCATTTAGTTGACAAGTTAGATTTAACAGTAGAAGAAGTTGATTCTTTAAGTGGACCAATGATTGGTCGTCCTAAATCAGCAACTTTCCGTACTTGTGATTTAGTAGGTTTAGACACTTTAATTCATGTTGCAAATGGGGTTTATGAAAACTGCCCTGATGATGAAATGAGAGAAAATTTTGAATTGCCTGATTTCATTAACAAGATGAGCAAGAATAAATGGTTAGGAGACAAAACTAAGCAAGGGTTCTACAAAAAATCGAAAGATGAAAAAGGCAATAGAATTATTGAAGCACTTAATTTAAATACTTTAGAATACGCTCCTAAAAAAAGAGTTAAATTTGCAACTATTGCAGCAGCAAAACAAGAAGATGATTTATTAAAACGATTGAAAATTCTTGTAAAAGGTAAAGATAAAGCCGGAGAGTTTTACCGTAAATCATTCTATTCTTCCTTTGCTTATGTATCTCATAGAATACCAGAAATAACGGAAGATCTTTACAAAATTGATAGAGCACTTTGTGCAGGTTTTGGTTGGGAAGTTGGTCCTTTCCAAATGTGGGATGCTTTAAATGTTGAAAAGACATTATCCAAAATGGAAGATGCAGGATACAAAGCAGCTGACTGGGTGTATGAAATGGTAAAATCAGGAGGCACTTCTTTTTATTCAACAGAAAACGAAACTTTAAACTACTATAATATTCTAACAAAAGCAAATGAGAAAGTTGCTGGGATAGAAAATTTTATTGTTTTAGATCATATCCGTGAGAACAATACAATTTGGAAGAATTCAGGATCTAACCTAACCGATATTGGAGACGGAATTGTAAACTTAGAATGGAGAACAAAGATGAATTCTATAGGTGGAGAAGTGTTAGAAGGAATTCAAAAAGCAATTGAAGTTGCAGAAAAAAATTATAAAGGATTAGTTATTGCCAACCAAGGAACAAACTTTTCAGTAGGAGCAAATATCGCTATGATATTCATGATGGCAATTGAGCAAGAATATGAAGAAATTGACTTTGCAGTTCGTGCTTTCCAAAATACAACTGGAAAAATCAGAAACTCATCTATACCTGTAGTTGTCGCAACACACGGAATGACTTTAGGAGGTGGTTGTGAAATCGCTTTACATGCGGACCATGTACAAGCATCAGCAGAAACTTATATTGGCTTAGTTGAAATGGGAGTTGGTGTTATCCCTGGTGGTGGTGGAACAAAAGAAATGGCAAGAAGAGCTTCAATAGCTTACTTTTCAGGAGATATAGAATTACCTACTTTAAAAGAGAGATACTTGAATATTGGTATGGCAAAAGTTGCTACCTCAGCACAGGAAGCAATAGAATTAGATTTACTATTAAAGAATAGAGATAAAGTGACAGTAGGATTTAACAACCTAATTACGGATGCAAAAGCAGTAGCACTTAATTTGTCAAACCAAGGATACACTCAGCCAGTTCCTGAGAAAATAAAAGTTTTAGGGAAACAAGGTCTTGGGATGTTTATGGTTGGGGCTCACTCTATGCATGCAGCAGGATACATTACGAAACATGAAAAACTAATGTCAGAAAAATTAGCGTATGCAATTTGTGGAGGGGATTTATCAGCTCCTACTTTAGTTTCTGAACAATATTTATTAGACCTTGAAAGAGAAGCCTTTTTATCACTATGTGGAGAAAGAAAAACTTTGGAAAGAATAGAACACATGTTAAAGAAAGGTAAACCATTAAGAAATTAAAATTATGAATACAGCATATATAGTAGCAGGATACAGATCGGCAGTAGGAAAATCAGGAAAAGGAGTCTTTAAATTTACTCGCCCTGATGACTTAGCAGCAGATGTAATTAAACATTTGGTAGCATCCGTTCCTGAATTAGATAAAGATAAAATTGATGATGTAATCTGTGGAAATGCAACTCCTGAAGCAGAACAAGGACTAAACATTGGGCGTATGATTTCCTTAATGGGATTAGATACCATAAAAGTTCCAGGAATGACAGTGAACAGATATTGTTCTTCAGGGCTAGAAACCATTGCCATTGCCAATGCAAAAATACAAAGTGGAATGGCCGATTGCATTATTGCTGGTGGTGTGGAATGTATGTCCCCAATCCCATTTGGAGGTTGGAGAATTATACCCAATTATGATGTAGCTAAAGGTAACTCTGATTGGTACTGGAACATGGGGCTTACCGCAGAAGCAGTTGCTGACAAATGGAATATCAGCAGAAAAGATCAAGATGAATTTGCTTTTAACTCCCACCAAAAGGCACTTAACGCAATTGAAAAAGGATACTTTAAAAGTGGAATTGTGCCTATTAAGGTAAAGGAAACTTACTTAGACAAAAACGAAAAAAGACAAGAAAGAGAATATGTAGTAGATACAGATGAAGGGCCAAGAAAAGGAGGTTCAGCTGAAGCATTAGCAAGACTAAGAACTGTATTTGCACAAGATGGAACGGTAACTGCAGGAAATGCATCACAAACTTCTGATGGAGCAGCATTTGTTTTATTGATGTCAGAAAAAATGGTGAATGAGTTGGGAGTAAAACCAATCGCAAAATTATTAAGCTACTCTGTTGCAGGTGTTGAACCAAAACACATGGGAATAGGACCAGTTGAAGCTATACCTTTAGCACTCAAAAAAGCAGGACTGAAAATTGAGGAAATTGAACAGTTTGAATTAAATGAAGCCTTTGCTTCTCAATCCTTAGCTGTTATTCGTGAGTTAGGATTAAACCCTGATATAGTAAATGTAAATGGTGGAGCAATTGCATTAGGACATCCACTAGGATGCACTGGAGGGAAATTAACAGTGCAATTAATAAACGAAATGAAAAGAAGAAATCAAAAATACGGAATGGTAACCATGTGTGTAGGAGCAGGACAAGGTGCAGCTGGAGTATTTGAAATTCTATAAAAACCTTAAACCAAAACAAAAAAACATAAAAAATATAAAACAAATAAAATTATGATAAAAGGAGGAGAATTTTTAATAAAAGACCAAGAAGCAAAAGATATTTTTATTCCCGAAGAGTTTGGAGAAGATCAAAAGATGATGGCATCAGCAACAAAAGAATTTGTAGAAAAAGAGCTTGACCCGCATAGAGAAAGGTTTGAAAAGAAAGATTATAAACTAACAGAGGACTGTATGAAGAAAGCAGGAGAACTAGGACTTTTAGGAATTAGCGTGCCGGCAGAATATGGTGGAATGGGAATGTCATTCAATACTTCTGTATTAATTTGTGATAAAATATCAGGATCTAACGGTTCATTTTCTACTGCATTTGGGGCACATACAGGTATTGGAACTTTACCAATTTTATTATATGGTGATGATGCACAAAGATCAAAATACTTACCAAAATTAGCTTCTGGGGAATGGATGGGTTGTTACTGTTTAACTGAACCTGGAGCAGGATCAGATGCAAATTCAGGAAAAACAAAAGCTGTACTTACTGATGACGGAAAACACTACCTTATTACAGGACAAAAAATGTGGATTTCGAATGCAGGATTTGCAGATATCTTCATAGTATTTGCAAGAATTGAAGATGATCAAAACATTACAGGATTCATCCTGGAAAAAGGAATGGAAGAAATCACTTTAGGGAAAGAAGAACAAAAATTAGGACTTAACTCTTCCTCTACTCGTCAAGTATTTTTTAATGATGTGAAAGTGCCAGTTGAAAATTTATTAGGAGGGAGAGGAAACGGATTTAAGATTGCAATGAACGCACTTAATGTGGGGAGAATTAAACTTTCAGCAGCAATATTGGATGCTTGTAGAAGAGTAATTGGACTTTCAACAAACTACTCAAATGAGCGTATCCAGTTTGGAATTCCTATTGCTAATTTTGGTGCCATCAAGCATAAATTAGCAGATATGGCAGTTAGGACTTACGCCATTGAATCAACAACTTACCGTTCAGGAGCGGATATTGAAAAAAATATTTTAAGATTAGAGGCAGAAGGAGTCGATCATCAAGAAGCACACCTAAAAGGAATTGAAGAATATGCTATTGAATGTTCTATTGTAAAAGTATTAGGTTCGGAAACTATACAATTCTGTTCGGATGAAGGAATACAGATTTATGGAGGAATGGGATATTCGGCAGATGCACCAATGGAAGCTGCCTACCGTGATGCAAGAATTGCAAGAATCTATGAAGGAACAAACGAAATCAATAGAATGTTGTTGGTGGGAATAATATTGAAAAAAGCAATGAAAGGAGAACTAGATATTATGGGTCCTGCAATGAAAGTTGCTGAAAGTTTAATGAGTATCCCATCCTTTGATAAGCTGGATAATAGCGTACTTTTTGAAGTTGAAAAAGAACAGATTAAAAAACTGAAGAAAGCAATATTAATGTGTGCAGGAAAAGCAGCACAACATTTCGCAATGACTATTGAAAGAGAACAAGAAGTTTTAATGAATTTGGCCGATATGATAATTGAGGTATATACTGCAGAATCTGCAATTTTAAGAGCTGAAAAACTAACTGCTAAAAATGGAGAAGATGTAACAGAACACCAAATTGATATGAGTAAACTATACTTATATCAAGCAATTAAAAACTGCAATCAATCAGGAGAAGAAGTAATATTATCTTTTGCAGAAGGAGACGAACAAAGAATGTTGTTAATGGGATTAAAACGATTCACAAAAGGATACACCATTAACCCTAAAGAAATGAGAAGAAATATAGCCAACAAACTTATAGAAGAAAATAGATATTGTTTTTAGTATCTTTACATAATGAAATTTACAAAATTTAAGTTCGGAAACGAGCTACAGGAGGGGTTAGACATGATGGGATTTAAAAAAGCTACCCCAATACAAATACAAGCAATACCAATTATACAAAAAGGAAAAGATTTAATAGCTTGTGCGCAGACAGGAACAGGAAAAACAGCAGCATTTGTTTTACCAATTTTGGATAAACTTACAAAGACTAAGCAAACAAATAAAGTCAATACTATAATTATTGCTCCTACAAGAGAGTTAGCTAAACAGATTGATAGACAAATTGAAGGTTTTGCTTATTTCACAAACTCATCTTCCTATCCTATTTATGGTGGAGGAACAGGGATAGAATATGACAACCAAAAACAAGCGCTAAAAAATGGAGCTGACATTATTATCTGCACGCCAGGAAGATTAATGGCACATTTGGATTTTGATTATTTTGATACTTCTGGGGTAAAACATTTTATTTTGGATGAGGCTGATAGAATGTTAGATATGGGGTTTTATGATGACATCATGAAAATTTCTAAAGAGCTGCCGCAAGACAGACAAAATTTATTATTCTCGGCAACTATGCCTCCTAAAATAAGGGAGTTAGCAAACAAACTTTTAACAAATCCGGAGAGTATTAGTTTGGCCATTTCCAAGCCTGCTGATGGACTTACTCAAAATGCTTACATGGTACATGATAAGCACAAAGTCAAATTAGTAAGAGATATATTAAGAGCAAAAGGAAAAGATTTGAGTCATGTTTTAGTTTTTGCTTCTAGTATAAAAAGTGTGAAGGAAATAAAACAAACACTTAACAAAGCTGGAATGAGAGCATCGGAAATGCACTCAGGATTAGACCAAGAACAAAGAGAAGAAACCATCCGAGATTTTAAAAATAAGAAAATCAGAATTTTAGTTGCTACCGATATTTTATCAAGAGGAATTGATATAAAAGGTATTGAACTCGTGATAAATTATGAAGTACCACATGATGCAGAAGATTATGTTCATAGAATTGGGCGTACTGCTCGTGCTGACAGAACTGGTGAAGCAATTACTTTTATCAATCAGCAACAGATCCGTAATTTTTTAGACATTGAAAAGCTTATAGAAAAAGAAGTTCCTAAATTAGAATTACCGAAAGGGTTTGAAAAAGGGCCTGAATACAAGATGCAACCTAAAAAAAAGAAGAAAAAACAGTGGAGGAATTTTAAGAAAAAGAATAACTCTACCTCTCCAAAATAGGAGCATGATGCACATTTATTCTGGCATCAATTATAGGTATAGAACAAGAAAAATGTTTATTTTTATTCTCAGAATGTAATCCATAAATATCGTTTGCAGGATTGGAACGTGTAAAAGTAACCCACAACCAATTAGAGAATTCCTCACTTACAAAAGTAGAATCATCTACTAAAGTTATAAGTGCTATTCCTGCTACATTTTGTTTTTCTAAACTAGCAATCAAATCATTCATATCTCCTTTTCCTTCCAGCACTAAGTTTCCATTACTCACTAATTTAGGATTAGAAAATTCATTAGGTAAATCAATATTTGACAAAACAGCAACTAATTTTCTTTTCACCTCTCCTGCCGCAGCAACAACCACTTTTGAACCTTCATTCAGGCCATCCCCACTATAGTCCAAAGTATCAATTGTCGTTTTGGTTTGGAAATGCATATCTCTTTTCCAATTTACCCTTTCCAAAAAATGAGTGAAATATTCCTTCTCATCATTTACATTTGGTGCATTTTCTTCATCACAGATAAACACATACTTTGCTAAACTCATTTGTCCTGTACCTAAAATATGATTAGCAATAGTTAATAATTCTTGTGGTTGTTTAGTTGGGTTGTAAGGAGTATATCTTTCACTTCCTACCGCTAATAATAAAGGATGAACTCCTGCTTCATCTACTGCATTTACAGATTTCAACCCTGGAATTTCTTTCTCAATTGCCTTACCACTAATTTCATGTATCAATGCGCCAAATTGGGTATCCTCTTGTGGAGGGCGGCCCACAACTGTAAAAGGCCAAATGGCATTTTCTTTCGCATAAACTTTATGAACTTTTAAAACAGGAAAATCATGTTTTAAACTATAATAACCTAAATGATCTCCAAAAGGGCCTTCTGTTTTAGTATCATTTTCATGAAGCTCTCCACAAATTACAAAATCTGAATCTGCAGAAATAGTATAACCATCTTTCTTAGAATATCTAAATCTTCTCTTTCCCAAAACCCCTGCAAAGGAAAGTTCACTCATTCCTTCAGGAAGTGGCATAACAGCCGCAAAAGTATGAGATGGTGGACCTCCAACAAAAATAGAAACTTTTAAAGGTTGCCCCTTTTTATTTGCCTTTTTCTGATGCACTCCAATCCCCCTATGTATTTGATAATGCATACCTACTTCTTTGTTCTGCACATAATCGTTTCCAGAAAGTTGAATTCGATACATCCCTAAGTTAGAATTCATAATTCCAGGATTTTCAGGGTCTTCTGAATATACCTGAGGTAAAGTAATAAATGCACCTCCATCATTTTTCCAACATTTTATCTGTGGTAAATCTTCAATTTGAATTTCATTAAAGCCTTTAAACCTAACTTTTTTTGGGAGCGCATAAATTCCATTTAAAGCAGTGAAAATAGCTTTTGCTGGATTATTTAAAACAGAAATAGGATTAGTTTTTATATCAATTAGATCTTTTACAATTTGCAAACTATCCCGGAATATAAATCTACTTCTTTCTAAAGTTCCAAACAAATTAGATACAGCAGAAAATTTACTTCCCTTTATATTTTTAAAAAAAATTGTCTTACCAGATTTTGCAAATTCATCTAAGTGAATAGAAGCCATATCCAAATCAGGATTTATCTCATCAGAAATTTTTAAAAGTTCCCCTTTTTTATCTATATCAGAAACACATTGTTTTAGAGATTTGTAAGCCATATGCCAAAAATAAAAAAAGGAAGCCAAATGAATTCCTTTTTAAAAATATTAATCAAAAACTATCTGTTTTCCATGTTTACATATGCTCTTTTAGTAGCACCAGTATAAACTTGTCTTGGTCTACCAATTGGCTCTCCATTTTCTCTCATTTCTTTCCATTGTGCAATCCAACCGGGTAGTCTTCCAATTGCAAACATTACAGTGAACATATCAGTAGGGATTCCTAAAGCTCTATAAATGATACCTGAGTAAAAATCAACATTTGGGTACAATCCTCTTGCTTTGAAATACTCATCATTTAATGCAACTTTTTCTAATTCCATTGCAATATCTAATACAGGATCACTAACTCCAAGTTCTTTTAAAACATCATCAGCAGCCTTCTTAATAATTGTTGCTCTTGGGTCAAAGTTTTTGTAAACTCTATGCCCGAATCCCATCAATCTAAAAGAATCTGATTTGTCTTTTGCTTTTGCAATATATTTACTTACATCTCCTCCATCTTCTTTAATTTCTTCTAGCATTTCAATCACTGCTTGATTAGCACCACCATGTAGTGGTCCCCAAAGTGCTGCAATACCTGCTGACACTGAAGCATATAAACTAGCATGAGATGATCCTACTATTCTTACTGTTGATGCAGAACAATTTTGCTCATGATCAGCATGTAGAATAAGTAATTTATCAAGTGCTTTGGAAATTACAGGATTAACCCTATCATCATTTGTTGGTAATGAAAACATCATGTGCAAGAAATTTTCAGTATAGCTTAATCCATTTTGTGGATATACGATTGGCTGACGCATTCTATTCTTAAAACTCCAAGCTGCAAGAGTTGGAAGTTTTGCTAAGAAACGAATTATCGTTCCATTAATTTGCTCTTGTGATCTATTAGGGTCTAATGATTTGGGATAAAATGCCGTAAGAGCTGAAACTAAAGATGATAACACACCCATTGGATGAGCTTTAGAAGGGTAACCATCCAAAATTGATTTTACATCCTCATGCACCAAGGTATGTTTATCTATATCATCTGTAAACTTTGCTAATTCTTCTTGAGTTGGTAACTCTCCATAAATTAATAAAAATGAAACTTCTAAAAAAGAAGATTTTTCTGCTAATTCTTCAATTGAATACCCTCTATATCTTAAAATTCCTTCTTCACCATTTAAAAATGTAATTGCACTCTTGCAAGAACCAGTATTTTTAAATCCTCTATCTAAAGTTACTAAACCAGATTGCCCTCTCAACTTGCTTATATCTAGTGCATTTTCTTGTTCTGATCCTGTAACTACTGGAATTTCAAATACTTTCCCTTCATAATGTAACTCTGCTTTCTTTTCCATATCTATTTTTATATAAATTTAAAACCTTTTCCTGTATAAATTGCTTGTTCCCCAAGTTCCTCTTCAATTCTTAATAACTGATTATATTTTGCCATTCTATCTGATCGTGAAGCAGAACCTGTCTTTATTTGACCACAATTAAGTGCAACTGCCAAATCAGCAATTGTTGTATCTTCTGTTTCACCAGATCTGTGACTCATTACTGATGTGTAAGAATTCTGTTGTGCCATCTGAACAGCATTAATTGTTTCAGTAAGAGTTCCGATTTGATTTACCTTTATTAAGATAGAATTTGCAATTTCATTATCAATTCCTCTTTTTAATCTCTCTACATTAGTTACAAATAAATCATCTCCAACTAACTGAACTTTATCGCCAATTTTAGTTGTTAAATATTTCCATGCATCCCAATCATCCTCATATAACCCATCCTCAATAGAAAGAATTGGATATTTTTCAGTCCATTCTTTCCAATAATCAACCATCTCAGTAGGGGTTAATTTATCTCCTGATGATTGGTGAAAATGATAAACATTCTCATCAGTATTATAAAATTCTGAAGCAGCTGCATCAATAGCAATATACATATCTTCACCTGGATGGTACCCAGCAGATTCAATTGCTTTTAATACAACTTCAATAGCCTCTTCATTAGACTCTAAATTAGGTGCAAAACCTCCTTCATCACCAACATTTGTTGAATGTCCCAGAGATTTCAATTCTGCTTTTAAATGATGAAAAACTTCAGTTCCCATTTTTAATCCTTCGGAGAAAGAATTAGCACCAATCGGCATCACCATAAATTCCTGAAAATCGATACTATTATCAGCATGAGAACCACCATTTAAAATATTCATCATTGGGATTGGTAATTCTCTAGCATTTACTCCACCAATATAATTATATAATTCTTGTCTATTTTCAATTGCTGCTACTTTTGCGCAAGCTAATGAAACAGCTAGCATTGCATTAGCTCCCAAGTTTGATTTATTTGGAGTGCCATCTAAAGTAATCATCTTATTGTCAATAAGAGCTTGTTCATTTACGTAAACTCCATTTAATTCTTCATTAATTGCTGTTTTAATATTCTGAACAGCTTTTAAAACTCCTTTACCTAAATAAGTTTCTTTATCACCATCCCTTAACTCAACCGCCTCATGTTTTCCAGTAGAAGCTCCTGAAGGAACTGCTGCTCTTCCCATTACACCATTTTCAGTAACTACTTCTGCCTCAACAGTAGGGTTTCCTCTTGAATCTAAAATTTGTCTTGCATGTATATTTACTATTCTACCCATTAGTCTTTATTTATATTTTTAACAAATTCATCAAATAAATATCTAGAATCATGTGGGCCTGGAGATGACTCTGGGTGATACTGAACTGAAAAACAGTTCTTATACTTAAACTTAATTCCTTCAATAGTATCATCATTCAAATTTACATGAGTTACTTCCACATTTTTATTACTTTTTATATCTTCTTCTGAAATTCCGAACCCATGATTTTGAGAAGTAACCTCCGCTTTTTTAGTCGCTAAATTAATTACAGGATGGTTAATACCCCTATGTCCATTATGCATTTTATAAGTAGATATTCCTTCTGAAAGAGCAAGTGCTTGATGTCCTAAACAGATTCCAAAAACAGCTTTTCCATCAGCAGTAATTTTTTTAACTTCCTTAATAACCTCAGGCATAGCAGATGGATCTCCAGGTCCGTTAGATAAAAAGAATCCATCAGGTTTCCATTGTTTCATTTCATCATAAGAAGTATTCATAGGAAATACTTGTAGATAACAATCTCTATCTGTTAAACATTTTAATATATTTCTTTTAACACCTAAATCCAAAACAGCAACTTTATTTGATGCATTTTCATCACCAACAAAATAAGGTTTCTTAGTACAAACAGATGAAGAAAGTTCTAGACCTTCCATTGAAGGAACTTCAGAAAGTAATTTTGTTAATACAGTAATATCAGTAGTAGAAGTAGAAATAATTGCATTCATAGCTCCTTTATCACGAATATAACGGACAACAGCCCTTGTGTCGACATCTGAGATAACTACTTTATTCTGATCAACAAAATAAGAATTTAAATCACCATCTCCACCATCACGAGAAAAACCATTATTAAAGTTCTTACAAATAAGTCCAGCAATTTTCATGTCATCAGATTCAACCTCATCATTTTTAACACCATAATTTCCTATATGTGAATTAGTAGTAATCATCAATTGACCAAAATAAGAAGGGTCAGTAAACATTTCTTGATAACCAGTCATACCTGTATTAAAACAAAGTTCTCCAGTTGCAAACCCATCAAAACCTCTAGCTTTTCCATGGAAGATAGTTCCATCTTGTAATAACAATACTGCTGGTTTTTTCTTAATATATTTCATTTAATTTATTTATAAAAAAAGGATAAAACCTAAGCTTTACCCTTTCATTAAATCTTAAAAAGAAGTTATATAACTACTCTCCTTTTTCTTCTTTATTTTCAGAGTTATTCGCTTCAACTTTCGTTTCTTCATTTAATTCAGGAGAATCTTCTATAGCTGGTGTTTCTTCAACTACTTCCTCAACTTTAGCTTCAACTACATCTTTATTAGCAGATGTTTCTTCAATAACCTCCTCAACTTTAGCTTCAACTGTATTTTCAGTAGTAGAAGTTTCTTCAACTACTACAGCTTCTTCAATAGCATGCTCTACCTTTACAGCAACTTTTTTCTTAGTTCTTCTAGCTTTTTTACGCTTAGGTTTATCAGTAGTATAATCTTCATTATAATCAACCAATTCAATGAATGCCATTTGAGCATTATCTCCTAACCTGTTACTTATCTTTAAGATTCTAGTATATCCACCTGGTCTATCGGCAACTTTAGATGAAACATCACCAAATAATTCAGTAATAGCTTCTTTTTGTTTTAAGTAAGAAAAAACAGTTCTTCTTGAGTGAGTTGTATCATCCTTTGATTTAGTAATTAAAGGCTCAATATAAACTCTTAATGCTTTAGCTTTTGCTAATGTAGTCTTAATTCTTTTGTGTTCAATTAATGAACAAGCCATATTAGCAAGCATAGCTTTTCTATGTGCTGACTTTCTACTTAAGTGGTTAAATTTCTTTCCGTGTCTCATTTTCTTCTAATCGTTTAAATTATACCTTACAGTGTCAAAACCGAAAGTTAATCCTTTATCCTCTATTAAATCTTCTAATTCTGAAAGTGACTTCTTACCAAAGTTCCTGAATTTTAACATATCAGATTTTTTGAAAGACACTAACTCACCTAATGTAAATACTTCAGCAGTTTTTAAGCAATTTAACGCTCTTACTGACAAACCAAATTCAGTTAATTCAGTTTTTAATAACTGACGCATATGTAAAGTATCTTCATCAAATTCTTCAACTTTATCTTCTTCTAAGCTAATCTTCTCATCAGAGAATAACATGAAGTGCTGAATTAATATTTTTGAAGCTTCCGTTAAAGCCTGTTTAGGACTAATTGATCCATCAGTAGTAATGTTAAAGTTTAATTTTTCAAAATCAGTTTTTTGACCAACTCTGAAATTTTCAACATTATAATTTACATTCTTAATTGGAGTGAAAATTGAGTCAATTGCAATTGTGCCAACTGATGCTTCTTCATTTACATTTTCTTCAGCAGGAACATAACCCCTTCCTTTTGATATAGTAAACTCCATTTCAAACTTTACTTTTTTATCCAATTCACAAATTATTTGCTCAGGATTTAATACTTGAAAGTTTGACAAACTACTAGCAACATCAGAAGCATTTACACTACCACTTTTACTTACAGATAGAGTAGCAGTTTCTGATTCAACAGAATCAATTTGCTGCTTAAATCTAACTTGCTTAAGGTTTAAGATGATTTCTGTTACATCTTGCACTACACCTTCAATAGTAGTAAATTCATGCTCAATACCAGTTATTTTAATTGAAGTAATAGCAAAACCTTCTAAAGAAGATAATAAAACTCTTCTTAAAGCATTCCCTACTGTTAATCCATAACCTGGCTCTAACGGACGGAACTCAAAGTTACCTTGGTTAGCTGCTTCATTAAGCATTACTACCTCATCCGGCTTTTGAAAATCTAAGATTGGCATATTTTTTATTTTTTTAATTATTCTTATTTAGAGTACAATTCAACAATTAACTGCTCTTTAATGTTTTCAGGAATCTGAATTCTTTCAGGTGCAGCAATAACTTTACCTAATTTAGTTTCAGAGTTAAACTCTAACCACTCCATTTGGCTTGGATTTGCAATCATTGAATTCGTAATTGCTTCTAAAGATTTAGAACGCTCACGGACAGAGACAATATCACCTACTTTTAATGCATATGATGGAATGTTTACATTATTTCCATTTACAGTAATGTGCTTATGAGTAACTAACTGACGTGCAGCCCTTCTTGTAGGAGCAATACCTAATCTAAAAACTACATTATCCAAACGCATTTCGCACATTTGCAATAAATTCTCACCTGTTACACCTTTTCTTCTTAATGCTTCCTTAAATAAATTAGAAAATTGCTTTTCTAAAATACCATAAGTAAATTTAGCTTTTTGCTTTTCCATTAACTGCACACCATATTCCGATTGTTTACCTCTTCTTCTTTGGTTTCCGTGCTGTCCTGGACCATATGCTTTTTTAGCTAATGCCTTATCTGGTCCAAAAATTGGTTCTCCAAATCTTCTTGCAATTCTTGATGTTGGGCCTATATATCTTGCCATATTTTCTTCTTAATATAAATTAATTAAACTCTTCTCTTTTTCGGTGGACGACATCCATTATGTGGTAATGGAGTAACATCTACAATCTCAGTTACGATAATCCCAGAATTATGAATCGTTCTGATAGCAGACTCTCTACCTTGACCTGGTCCTTTAACATAAACCTTAACTCTTTTAAGTCCTTTTTCCAAAGCTACTTTTGAGCAATCTTCTGCAGCCATTTGTGCAGCATAAGGAGTATTCTTTTTAGATCCTCTGAATCCCATTTTACCAGCAGATGACCAAGAAATTACTTGTCCGCCTTTATTTGTAAGTGAGATAATAATGTTGTTGAAACTAGCTTGTATGTGCGCCTGTCCTTCAGCTTCAATTCTTACTTTATTCTTTTTTGTTGTTTTAGCCATGCTATAAATTATTTAGTTGCTATTTTTTTGTTTGCAACTGTTTTTCTTTTCCCCTTTCTAGTTCTGGAGTTGTTTTTTGTTTTTTGACCTCTTAAAGGCAATCCCATTCTATGACGAATTCCTCTGTAACATCCAATATCCATCAATCTTTTGATGTTCATTTTGGTTTCAGCTCTCAATTCTCCTTCAACAGTGTATTTATCTCCAATAATTGCTCTAATAGCATTAGCCTCATCATCAGACCAATCCTGAACTTTTTTATCGTGTGACACCTTCGCTTCATCTAAAATTGCTACTGCAAAAGATGAACCAATTCCATACACATAAGTTAATCCAATAACTCCTCTTTTGTTTTTTGGTAAATCAATACCTTTAATTCTTGCCATTCTTAACCTTGTCTTTGTTTATATCTTGGGTTCTTCTTGTTAATTACATACACGCGACCTTTTCTCTTCACGATAATGCAATCTTCACTTCTCTTTTTTACTGATGCTCGTACTTTCATTTTCTTATATATTTAATTAGTACCTATAAGTTATTCTACCTTTTGTTAAATCATAAGGAGACATTTCCATTTTCACCTTATCTCCTGGCAACAATTTAATGTAAAACTTTCGCATTTTACCAGATATATGCGCAACTACTTCATGCCCATTTTCTAATTCAACACGAAACATAGCATTTGACAATGCTTGTGTTATCGTTCCATCCAGCTCTATGTTAGCTTGTTTAGCCATTTATCTTCTTTTCTATTTCATCAAAACTTGATAATATTTCTGCTTTCCCCTTTCGAACCACAATTGTGTGTTCAAAGTGTGCAGATGGTTTATTATCAATAGTTGTTATTGTCCACCCATCATTATGTTGCATTATCTTTCTTGTACCCATATTAATCATTGGCTCAATTGCTATTACTAATCCTTCTTGTAGTTTTGCTCCTCTCCCTCTTCTTCCGTAATTAGGTACCTCTGGCGATTCATGTAAACTTTTACCAACTCCATGTCCAACCAATTCTCTAACCACTCCATATCCAAAACTCTCAGCATACTTTTGAACTGCATAGCCGATATCTCCAATTCTGTTTCCTGAAATAGCCATCTCAATTCCTTTGTAAAGCGACTCTTTTGTAACTTTAAGTAATTGTTTTGTTTCTGCATCTACATCACCAACCTCATAGGTAAAAGCAGAATCACCAAAATAGCCATTCATCACTACCCCACAATCAACCGATAAAATTTCGCCATCTTCAAGAACTCTATCGTTTGGGATACCATGCACCACCTGATCGTTTGGCGACATACATAATGTATTCGGGAAACCTCCATAGCCCTTAAAGGCTGGAACCCCTCCATTATCCCTGATAAACTCTTCAGCAATTGTATCTAATGCTAGGGTAGTTATCCCTGGTTTTATCAGCCCTGCTATCTCAGCATGGGTTTTTGCAACAAGTAAAGAACTATTTCTTATTAAATCTATCTCTTCTTCTGTTTTATAATAAATCATAATTAACTTATGATTACATCATATTTCCAGAAGACTTTCCTTTTATCCTTCCTGAATCCATTAATCCATCATAATGACGCATTAATAAATGACTCTCAATTTGTTGTAATGTATCCAATACTACACCTACTAAAATTAATAATGAAGTTCCTCCATAAAACTGAGCAAACTGCATATTAACTCCTCCAGCCATTGCAAATGCTGGCAAAATTGCAACAGCACCTAAAAATAAAGATCCTGGCAATGTAATTCTTGACATCACTGCATCTAAATAATCAGCAGTAGCTCTACCAGGCTTAATACCTGGAATAAAACCACCATTCTTTTTCATATCATCAGCCATCTGATTTGGATTAACTGTCATTGCAGTATAGAAATATGTAAATAAAACAATCATTATAAAGAACATTAAATTATACCAGAATCCACCAAAATCAGTAAGTATTGCAGCCATTCCTTGTAAGCTTTCATTATCAGAAAAACCAACCAACGTGATAGGGACAAACATTATTGCTTGAGCAAAGATTATTGGCATTACTCCGGCAGCATTTACCTTTAAAGGTATAAACTGACGAACTCCACCATATTGTTTGTTACCCACAACTCTCTTTGCGTACTGCACAGGAATTCTTCTTGTACCCTGTACTAACAGGATAGTAACCATAATTACAATTAATAAAGCTAACATTTCAACCATGAAAATTACAAGACCACCACCAGTTGATCCTAATGCAGCAACAAATTCTTGCATTAATGATTGTGGTAAACCAGCAATAATACCAATCATAATTAATAATGAAATTCCATTACCTACTCCTCTATCCGTAATTTTTTCACCCAACCACATTACAAACATAGTACCTGTTACTAAAATAATAATTGAAGACATCCAGAATGCTCCTGGAGCTAATAAAAATGCAGATTCAGGTAATGTTGCTTTCAAATTAGCAATATAACCAGGAGCTTGACCACCAGTGATTAAAATCGTTAAATATCTTGTAATATTGTTAATCTTTCTTCTTCCACTCTCTCCTTCTTTTTGTAATTTCTGGAAATAAGGAATAGCCATTCCTAATAACTGAATAACAATAGAAGCAGAGATATAAGGCATAATACCCAAAGCAAAAATAGAGGCTTGTGAGAATGCTCCACCAGTAAACATATTTAACAATCCTAATAAACCATCAGAAGTTTGATCTTGTAAAGCAGTAAGCTGTGAAGGATCAACACCAGGAATAACAACAAAACAGCCTAATCTGTAAATGGCTAAAATACCTAATGTTGTTAAGATTCGATTTCTCAAATCCTCAATTACCCAAATATTTTTTATTGTTTCTATTAATTTTTTCATCTTACTTTTCTATAACAGTTGCAGTTCCGCCAGCTTTTTCAATTGATGCTTTAGCAGTAGCAGAAAATGCATTTGCAGTAATATCTAACTTTGCAGTGAGCTCTCCTCTGCCTAAAATTTTCACTAAATCATTTTTCTGAACAAGACCATTATCCATCAAGTCTTTTTTAACAATAGTTCCACTCAATTTTTTAGTATCAATTAAAGCCTGAATAGTATCTAAGTTTACACCATTATACTCTACTCTGTTAGGGTTTGTAAATCCAAACTTAGGAACTCTTCTTTGTAACGGTTGTTGTCCACCCTCGAATCCAATTTTCTTTGAATATCCAGAACGAGACTTTTGACCATTATGACCTCTTGTTGAAGTACCACCTTTCTTAGATCCTTCACCTCTACCTACTCTTTTACTACTTTTTATCGAACCTTTTGCAGGTTTTAAATTATGTAATTCCATATCTGTTATTATTCTACTACATTTACTAAATGCGAAACTTTTTTAACCATTCCTAAAATTTGCGGAGTAGCATTATGTTCAACAATTGCATTCATTTTTCTTAACCCTAAAGCATCTAAAGTCAATTTTTGATCTTTCGGTCTTCCAATTCTACTTCTAACCTGCTTAATTTTAATCTTATCCATTCTGATTTATTATCCGTTAAATACTTTATCCATTGTGATGCCTCTTTGCATAGCAACAGTTCGTGGGTCCCTTAATTCTAATAAAGCTTTTAAAGTTGCTTTTACTAAATTATGAGGATTAGAAGAGCCTTTTGATTTTGCTAATACATCTTTTACTCCAGCAGCTTCAAGTACTGCACGCATTGCACCCCCAGCTTTAACTCCTGTACCATGAGATGCAGGTTTAATTAAAACTTGTGATCCACTAAATTTAGATGCCTGTTCATGTGGAATAGTTCCTTTTAAAATTGGAATTTTAACTAAATTCTTTTTAGCAGATTCAATTGCTTTTTGAATAGCTGTAGCAACATCTTTTGATTTACCTAAACCAATTCCTACAATACTTTGCTCATCACCAACTACAACAATAGCTGAAAATCCGAAAGCTCTACCTCCTTTAGTTACTTTTACTACTCTCTGAACTCCAACTAATCTGTCTTTCAACTCGATATCACCAGAAATCTTTACTCTTTTATTTTGTGCTAATTTTAACATATCTATTTCTTAAAATTTTAATCCCGCCTCACGAGCTGAATCAGCTAATGCTTTTACTCTTCCATGGTATAAAAAACCACCTCTATCAAATACTACAACTTCAATTCCAGCTTTTCTAGCAGTTACAGCAATTAATTTACCAGTTGCAGCAGCTTGTTCTGTTTTAGTTCCTTTTGCATCAGCGGAAGAAGCAGAAGCAAGTGTAGTTCCAGTCACATCATCAATTACTTGTACATATATTTCTTTATTAGATCTGAACACAGCTAATCTTGGTCTGTCTGCAGTACCAGAAACTTTCTTTCTGATAGCGTATCTTACTTTTTGTCTAGAATCTTTTTTTGAATTTATCATCTTATTATCTTATTTTAACTTGCAGCAGTTTTACCAGCTTTCTTTCTAACATATTCATCTACATATCTGATACCTTTTCCTTTATACGGTTCAGGCTTTCTTTCAGCTCTTACTCTTGCAGCATAAGCTCCAACTAATTGTTTATCTACACCTGATACGGTAACAACTGGTGCTTTTCCTTTAACAGTTTCAGCAGTAACATTTAATTCTGAAGGGATTTCAAATACTACATTATGAGAATAACCAGCAGAAATATCTAAAACATTCCCAGCAACAGCAGCTCTATATCCAACACCTCTGAATTCTAATTTCTTTGAGAAACCATTAGTTACACCATCTATCATATTAGCAATTAATGCTCTATATAAACCATGTAAAGATCTATGATCTTTATTATCAGATTTCCTTGACAGAGTAATTATATTACCGTCAATTTTAACTGTCACAGCAGTATCGATTTCTTGAGATAATTCTCCTAATTTTCCTTTTACCGAAACAACATTTCCTTCTAGAGTTGCTGTAACTCCTTCGTTAATTGTTATTGGGCTGTTTCCTATTCTTGACATTTTATTAACTTATTTATCTAATTAGTAAATGTGACAAATTACTTCACCACCAACATTTAAGTTTCTTGCTTCTTTATCAGTAATAACACCCTTAGAAGTAGATAAAATTGCTATTCCTAAACCATTAATTACTCTCGGTAAAGTTTTAGAATCAGCATATTTTCTTAAACCGGGCTTACTTATTCTGATTAATTTCTTTATAGCAGGCATGTTAGTATTGTTGTTATACTTTAGCGCAACCTTAATATTACCTTGATTATTAGTTGTATCTTCAAACTTATAGTTTAAAATATAACCTTTATCAAATAAGATTTCAGTAATTGATTTCTTCATATTTGAAGCTGGAATTTCAACAACTTTTTTTCCGGCCATCTGTGCATTTCTAACTCTCGTTAAATAATCTGCTATTGGATCTGTAAACATCTTTCTTATTCTTTAATTTATTACCAACTTGCTTTTTTAACCCCAGGTATTAATCCAAAGTTAGCCATTTCTCTAAACATAACTCTTGATATACCAAACTGTCTCATATATCCTTTTGGTCTTCCTGTAAGTTTACATCTATTATGCATTCTAATTGGAGATGCATCTTTTGGTAATTTTTGTAATCCTTCATAATCACCAGCAGCTTTTAATGCAGCTCTTTTATCAGCATACTTTGCAACACATTTTTCTCTTTTTACCTCACGGGCTTTCATTGATTCTTTTGCCATGTCTTATTTTTGAAATGGTAAACCTAATTCCTTAAGTAATGCTAAAGCTCCTTCATCAGAGTCAGTATCAGTTACAAAAGTAATATCCATACCTGTTATTTTATTAATTTTATAAATACTAATTTCTGGGAAAGCAATTTGCTCTTTTATCCCCATAGTATAGTTTCCTCGGCCATCAAATCCTTTTAATGGAATTCCTGCAAAATCACGAACCCTTGGTAAAGTTGAAGTAACGAATCTATCTAAGAATTCATACATTTTATCTCCTCTTAAAGTTACCATAACACCAACAGGCATACCTTTTCTTAACTTAAAGTTAGAGATATCTTTACTTGATTTAGTTAACACAGCTTTTTGACCTGTAATCATAGTCATTTCATTCTGTGCAGCTTCAATTTGTTTCTTATCAGATGATGCACTCCCAATACCTTGGTTAAGACAAATCTTAACTAGTTTTGGCACTTCCATAACTGATTTATAATTCCCTTTAAGGTTGTTTACAACCTCTGTTTGGTACTTTTTCTTTAATCTTGGTGTGTATTCCATTATTTAATTACTTCTCCTGAGTTCTTAGAATATCTAACTATCTTACCTGTCTTTTCATCCATTCTTCTACCTATTTTTGTTGCTTCTCCTGTTGAAGGATCAACCAATACTAGATTAGAAATATGTATTGAAGCTTCCTGCTTAACAATCCCACCTTGTGGGCTAGCAGCATTAGGTTTCGTATGCTTAGAAACCATATTAGCACCTTCAACCATAGCTCTATTTTTACTAGGATATACTTTAATAACTTTACCTTTTACTCCTTTAGAGTTTCCAGTAGTCACTATAACTGTATCGTTCTTTTTTATCTTAATTTTTACCATCATCTAATATTTATAACACTTCTGGTGCTAATGAAACAACTTTCATAAAATCGTTGTCACGTAATTCTCTAGCAACTGGTCCGAATACACGAGTACCTTTCATTTGTCCGTTTTCATCAATAATGACGCATGCATTATCTCCGAAACGAATATATGATCCGTCAGGTCTTCTTACCTCTTTTCTAGTTCTTACAATAACAGCTTTAACAACCTGTCCTTTTTTAATATTTCCTGAAGGCATAGCATGTTTTACTGTACCTACAATTTTATCTCCAACTGAAGCGTAACGTCTTTTTGTACCACCTAAAACTCTAATACAAAGTATTTCTTTTGCTCCACTATTATCAGAAACTTTTACTCTTGATTCTTGTTGTATCATCTTATTTCACTCTTTCGATTATTTCTACTAATCTCCAATTCTTATTCTTACTCAATGGTCTTGTCTCCATAATTTTCACAGTATCCCCTTCATTACATGTGTTTTCCTCATCATGCGCAATAAACTTCGAAGTCTTCTTCAAAAACTTACCATATAATTCGTGCTTTACTTTTCGTTCGATTGCAACAACAATAGACTTTTCCATTTTGTTACTAGTAACAACACCTATTCTTTCTTTTCTATCTTTTCTTTCCATCTTTATTATTTTGATGTATTTCTTCTAATTGAAAGCTCAGTCATTACTCTAGCAATTGCTTTACGAGTAAATTTAATTTGCAAAGGATTCTCCATAGGAGATACTGCATGACTCATTTTCATTTTAATTAGCTTCTCTCTCTCTGTAGCTAAAAGATCATGAAGTTCATTTTCCGGCATATCTGTTAATACGTGTGCTTTCATTTTATTAATTCTTTTGTAAGTCTCTTCTTATTACAAACTTAGTTTTAATTGGCAATTTTTGTGCTGCTAATCTTAATGCTTCTTTAGCTGTTTCTAAATCAACTCCATCACACTCAAAAAGCATTCTTCCTGGAGAGACAGTTGCTGCCCAATATTCTGGAGCTCCCTTACCTTTACCCATCCTTACCTCAGCAGGTTTTTTAGTAATTGGTTTGTCAGGGAAAATTCTAATCCAAACTTGACCTTGCCTTTTCATGTAACGAGTAACTGCAACTCTAGCTGCCTCAATCTGACGAGCAGTAATCCACACTTCCTCAAGAGCTTTAATTCCGTAAGATCCAAAAGACAACTGGTGTCCTCTTTGAGCATTACCTTTCATCTTGCCCTTCTGCATCTTTCTGAATTTTGTTTTCTTTGGTTGTAACATTTCTTAATTCTTTTGTAAAGTTCTAATTACTTTCTTCTTCTATTATTTCCTACTGATTTTCCTCCCCCTTTCTTCTTTGGAGCTTTAAAGTGTAGCATTAAGTCACGCTTTCCATAAACCTCACCTCTACAAATCCATACTTTCACACCTATTAATCCATATTGTGTTAAAGCCTCTGCTAAACAATAATCGATATCAGCTCTAAAAGTATGTAATGGTGTTCTTCCATCTTTCATCATTTCAGATCTCGCCATCTCTGCTCCATTTAATCTTCCTGAAATTTGAACTTTAATTCCTTCAGCTCCCATTCTCATCGTCGATGCAATAGCCATTTTTGTAGCTCTCTTATATGAAACTCTCCCTTCAATTTGTCTTGCAATACTATCAGCAACTAAAGTAGCTTCAAGCTCAGGTCTTTTTACTTCAAAAATATTAATCTGAATATCTTTATTTGTAATTTTCTTAATTTCTTGTTTAAGTGTCTCAACTTCTTGACCACCTTTACCAATAATAATACCTGGACGAGCAGTATGAATTGTAACTGTGACTAATTTCAAAGTTCTTTCGATAGCAATTTTTGCAACACTCGCTCTTGAGAGTCTTACTTTTAAATACTTTCTGATTTTAGCATCCCCCGCCAATTTATCACCAAAGTCATTACCACCATACCAGTTAGAATCCCATCCTCTGATAATACCTAATCTATTCCCAATTGGGTTTGTCTTTTGTCCCATATTAATTTATTGCTTCAATTTGTCTACTATCAACCACTAAAGTAACATGGTTAGATCTCTTTCTTATTCTATGTGCTCTACCTTGAGGGGCTGGTTGAACTCTTTTTAACATTCTACCACCATCAACTCTTACCTCACAAACATAAAGGTTAGCATCATCCATTCTTTGACCTTCATTTTTAGCTTCCCAATTTGCTAACGCTGACAATAAAAGCTTCTCCATTCTTGCTGAAGCCTCTTTTGGATTTAATTTAAGTTCAGCTAATGCTTTATCAGCATCCATTCCTCTAATTAAATCAGCAATTAACCTCATCTTTCGTGGTGAAGTAGGACAATTATTCAATTTTGCAAAAGCGATTTTCTTTTTCGCTTCCTTCCTTGCATCTGCTGCAATTCTTTTTCTAGCTCCCATTTACTTATTTTTTTCTATTAGCTCCATGACCTCTATAAGTCCTTGTTGGAGAAAATTCACCTAATTTATGCCCTACCATGTTTTCAGTAACAAATACAGGTATAAAGTTTCTTCCATTATGCACTGCAAAAGTCTTTCCAACAAAATCAGGAGATATCATTGATGCTCTTGACCAAGTTTTGATTACTGAATTTTTCCCTGACTCATTCATTGCATCAACTTTCTTTTTCAATTTGTAATGAATAAATGGTCCTTTTTTTAATGATCTAGCCATAAATTATTTCTTTTTTCTTCTTTCAATTATATACTTATCAGAAGCTTTCTTCTTATTTCTTGTTTTATATCCTTTAGCTGGTACACCATTTTTGTTTCTTGGTAAACCTCCAGAGTGCTTCCCTTCACCACCACCCATTGGATGATCAACAGGGTTCTTAATTGTGGCTCTTACATTAGGTCTTCTACCCTTCCATCTACTTCTACCAGCTTTACCAGATACTTGTAATTGATGTTGAGGATTAGAAACTGAACCAATAGTCGCTAAGCAAGTCATTAATATTTTTCTGATTTCTCCAGATGCTAACTTAATTACAGCATACTTGCCATCTTTTGCCATTAATTGAGCGTATGAACCAGCACTTCTAACCATAATACCACCTTGTCCTGGTTTTAACTCAATATTATGAATAATCGTACCTAAAGGCAATTCACTTAAAGGTAAGGTATTCCCAACATTAATAGAAGCTTCTTTAGAAGAAATAACTTCAGTTCCAACTTTTAATCCATCAGGAGCTAACATGTATCTTTTTTCACCATCAACATAGTGTAATAATGCAATATTTGCTGTTCTGTTCGGATCATACTCAATGGTAGCAACTTTGGCAGCAATACCGAATTTATTTCTTTTAAAATCAATTATTCTGTATCTCTTTTTATGACCACCACCTATATTCTCGATAGTCATTTTACCAGTATCGTTTCTACCTCCCGATCTTTTCTTCTTTACTAGTAAACTTTTCTCTGGCTTAGATGCAGTAATTTCTTCAAAAGTAATTGCTACTTTATGTCTTTGCCCAGGAGTTGTTGGTTTAAATTTTCTTAATGCCATTGTGCTCTAATTAAATGTTACTATAAAAGTCTATAGAATCTCCTTCGGCTAAAGTTACAATCGCTTTTTTGTAAGTTGCTGTTTTACCAACAACCATACCAGACTTTGTTCCTCTAACTCTTTTCTTACCTATACACACCATAGTTCTAACTGAATCAACTGCTACATCATACATATCTTCAACAGCTTTTTTGATTTCAATCTTATTTGCTTTTCTATCCACAACAAAAGCAAAACGATTATGCTTCTCGCTTTGGTCTGTCATTTTTTCGGTTATAACCGGTTTTTTTATAATACTCATCACTTAAATATTAAAAATTCTTCTCTATTTCATTTATTGACGATTCCATAACCATCAATTTATTAGCATTCATAACAGTGTAAGTGTTTAATTCTGAAGCTAATACCACTTTTGCCTTCTTTAAATTACGGGATGACAAAAATATATTTTTATTTGACTCAGCAAGCACTAATACAGTTTTATTATCTAGTAAATCAAAATTAGATAAGATGTCAGTGTAAGATTTAGTCTTTGGAGTATCAAAAGAAAAATCTTCTAAAACTATGATATTCTTATCTTTAGCCATATAAGAAAGTGCAGATTTACGAGCTAATCTTTTTACTTTTTTATTTACTTTAAAATCGTAACTTCTTGGTCTTGGTCCAAAAACTCTACCTCCGCCTCTAAACAATGGATTTTTGATATCACCAACTCTGGCAGCACCACTACCTTTTTGTTTTCTTAACTTTCTTCTACTACCTTTAACATCAGATCTTTCTTTAGCTTTATGCGTTCCAGATCTTTTAGCTGCTAAATATTGTTTTACATCTAAGTAGATTGCATGATCATTTGGATCAACACCAAAGACATCATTACTTAAATCAACTTTCTTAGAAGTCTCTTTTCCTGTAATATTATGTACTGCTAATTTCATTATTTTTCTATTGTTATGTATGAGTTATTTGCTCCAGGAACAGCTCCTTTCACTACTATCATATTTTTATCTGCTAAAACTCTTAATACTTGTAAGTTTTCAACTTTTACTCTTGCATTACCCATTTGTCCAGCCATTCTCATACCTTTGAATACTCTGGCAGGATAAGAAGCTGCACCAATAGAACCAGGAGCTCTTAATCTATTATGCTGACCGTGAGTTGCATCACCAACACCACTAAAGTTATGACGCTTTACAACACCTTGAAATCCTTTACCTTTTGAAGTTCCAACTACAGCAACAAAATCACCTTCTTCAAACATTTCAACATTAATAGTATCTCCTAAAGCTACTTCAGAAAAGTCTGCTGAAAATTCTACTAGTTTTTTCAAAGGAGTTGAATCAGCTTTTTTAAAGTGTCCTAAAGCAGCTTTAGAAACTCTACTTTCTTTTTGCTCAGCAAAACCTAATTGAATAGCAGTATAACCATCAACTTCTTTAGTTTTTATTTGCGTAACCTTACAAGGACCTACCTCTAAGATTGTACATGGAATATTTTTTCCTTCTTCTGAGAATACAGAAGTCATTCCTATTTTTTTACCTATTAAACCTGGCATCTTTTTCTTTTTTAAATTACTTTAATTTCAACATGAACTCCGCTTGGCAACTCTAACTTCATTAAAGCATCAATAGTTTTTGATGAAGAGCTGTAAATATCCATTAATCTCTTATGATTAGATAATTGAAACTGCTCTCTTGCTTGTTTATTTACGTGAGGTGATCTCAATACAGTAAAGATTCTTTTGTGAGTTGGCAATGGAATTGGCCCACTAACAATCGCTCCAGAATTTTTAACTGTTTTTACGATTTTCTCAGCTGATTGATCCACTAAAGTGTGATCAAACGATTTTAATTTTATTCTTACTTTCTGTGCCATATTATTCTCCTTTTACTTTTTTAATTACTTCTTCAGATATATTTTTTGGAGCTTCAACAAAGTCAAAGAACTCCATAGTTGATGTTGCTCTACCTGAAGTAATTGTTCTTAAGTCTGTAATGTATCCAAACATTTCTGACAATGGAACTTTAGCACTTACTACTTTAGCACCTCCTTTATCATCCATTCCTTCAACTTGACCTCTTCTTCTATTTAAATCTCCAATTACATCTCCCATATTAATTTCAGGTGTAATTACTGATAACTTCATAATTGGCTCAAGAATTTTAGGTGCAGCTAATTTACATGCAGATTTAAATGCTATTTGTGCAGCTAATTCAAATGATAACGCGTCAGAATCCACATCATGATAAGAACCATCATACAATCTAACTTTTAAAGTATTTAGTGGGAACCCAGCTAAAACACCATTAGACATTGCAAGTTTAAACCCTTTTTCAACTGAAGGAATAAATTCTTTAGGGATATTACCTCCTTTAATTTCATTGATAAATTGAAGGCCCTCACTTTCAAAATCAGCATCAACAGGAGATAATTCAAACTTAATGTCTGCAAACTTCCCTCTACCACCAGATTGTTTCTTATAAACCTCTCTGTGATCAACTGCAGTAGTAATTGATTCTTTGTATGCCACTTGAGGTGCACCTTGATTACACTCAACACCAAATTCTCTCTTTAATCTATCAATAATAATATCCAAGTGTAACTCACCCATTCCTGAAATGATAGTTTGGCCTGAATCTTCATCTGTCTTTACAGTAAATGTAGGATCTTCTTCAGCTAACTTACCTAAAGCAACTCCTAATTTATCTAAATCTTTTTGAGTTTTTGGCTCAATTGCAATTCCAATTACTGGATCTGGAAAATCCATAGATTCTAAAACAATAGGATGTTTTAAATCACATAATGTATCTCCAGTTCGAATATCTTTAAATCCAACTAAAGCAGCAATATCTCCAGCTCCTAAATTATCAATTTGATTCTGCTTATTAGAGTGCATTTGGTAAATACGAGAGATTCTCTCTTTTTTACCAGTTCTAGAATTATGAACGAAAGTACCTTGCGCTAAAACTCCTGAATATGCTCTAGTAAAACATAATCTACCAACATAAGGGTCAGTTGCAATTTTAAATGCTAATGCAGAAAAAGGAGCATCAAAAGCAGGCTTTCTACTTTCTTCTTCATTGGTGTCAGGATTAGTACCAACAATTGCATCAACATCCATTGGTGAAGGTAAAATTTCCATAACCATATCAAGCATTGCTTGAACTCCCTTATTTTTAAATGCAGAACCACACATCATTGGAACAACTTTTCCAGAAATTGTAGCTTCTCTTAATGCATTTAATATTTCTCTTTCAGTTAATGAATTTTCATCTTCAAAGTACTTTTCCATCAAAGTTTCATCAAACTCAGCAACAGCCTCTAAAAGCTCACCTCTATATTGTCTTGCCTCATCAATAATATCAGCAGGAATTTCAACTTCTTTAAAAGTCATTCCTTGATCATGCTCATTCCAAACAATACCTCTAAAATTAATTAAATCAACAACTCCTTCAAATTTATCTTCAGCACCAATAGGAATTTGCAATGGTAATGCATGAGATCCTAACATCTCTTTTACATCTCTACAAACTGCTAAGAAATTAGCACCTTGTCTGTCCATTTTATTTACAAAACCAATTCTTGGAACATTATAATTATTTGCAAGTCTCCAATTAGTTTCTGATTGTGGCTCAACACCATCAACAGCAGAAAATAAGAAAACTAACCCATCTAAAACTCTAAGCGATCTATTTACCTCTACAGTAAAATCAACATGTCCAGGAGTATCAATAATATTTACATGATATTCTTTCTCTCTATAATCCCAAGTTAAAGTAGTGGCAGCAGAAGTAATTGTAATTCCTCTTTCTTGCTCTTGCTCCATCCAATCCATAGTAGCAGCACCATCATGTACTTCTCCAATTTTATGAGAAACTCCTCCGTAATAAAGAATCCTTTCAGTAGTAGTAGTTTTTCCAGCATCAATATGAGCTGCAATACCAATATTCCTAGTGTATGTTAAATCTCTAGCCATATCTAATTAAAATCTAAAGTGTGAAAATGCCTTATTTGCCTCTGCCATCCTATGAGTATCTTGCTTTTTCTTATAAGCAGTACCTTCTTCCTTATAAGCAGCCATTAACTCAGCAGCTAATTTAGCATCCATTGTTTTTTCATTTCTTTTTCTTGCAGCAGTAATCATCCATTTCATCCCTAAAGATATTTTTCTATCTTCTCTTACTGGATGTGGAATTTGGAAAGTAGCGCCTCCAATTCTTCTTGATCTCACCTCTACATGAGGAGAAACATTATCTAAAGCTTTTTCAAAAACCACTAAAACTTCCTCTTCATCTATTTTTGCCGCAATACTATCTAAAGCAGTATAAAACACTTTAAAGGCAGTGTTCTTCTTACCGTCTAACATCAGATTATTTACAAACCTTGTTACAGTTACACTACCAAATCTCGGATCTGGTAATAAAATTCTTTTCTTGGCTCTTTTCTTTCTCATTCCTTATTTATAAATTATTTCTTTTTAGGTTTTTTAGCACCATATTTTGATCTTCTTTGAGTTCTCTCACTTACACCAGAAGTATCTAAAGCACCTCTAACAATATGGTATCTTACACCTGGCAAATCTTTCACTCTTCCTCCTCTAACTAAAACTACTGAATACTCTTGTAGATTATGTCCCTCACCTCCAATATAAGCATTCACTTCATTTCCGTTTGTTAACCTTACCCTAGCAACTTTTCTTAATGCTGAGTTTGGTTTTTTAGGTGTTGTTGTATAAACTCTTGTACACACCCCTCTTCTTTGAGGGCAGCTTTTTAGAGCTAACGACTTACTTTTTTTCTTAATAGTAGTCCTTCCTTTTCTTACTAATTGTTGTATTGTTGGCATATTATATCTTTACTAAAATGGGCGGCAAATGTAGTAATTTATTAATTAAATGTGAAATTGTTATTGTTTTTTTTTAAGCTTATTTTATTTGCGTATTTTATTCTAACAAAACAGTGTTAATCTTTTTAGTTTTAAAGTCAAAATAAAGAGTAAATAAAAAAGACACTATTAAATAGTGTCTTTTTAAAATTTTACAATTTGTGAATTATTCGATTATTAGTTTTTGAATCTTTGATTTTTCTCCCTCAATTTCTATTTCCATAAAGTACACTCCACTAGCTTTAGTGTTTCTTTTTATGACATAAGTAGCTTGGCTCTCTAACTTGTGGGTTTCTATTAGCTTACCATAAACATCAACTACTGTTATTTTTGCTTCTTTAATTACTCTTCCAAAATCAACAGTAGTAGCATCCTTAAATGGATTAGGGTAAATATTTAATTCAATGTTAGTAGCTGGTGCATTATCCAAGCCTGTTGTCCCCTCATTATAAGTAGTGACCTCTGAAGTTTCCTCACACCCATTATCATCTGTCACCACTACATAATAAATTCCATTTGAGCCTACTGTATAAGTAGCCTGACTACCTAATGAAGTGTTTGAACTTGACTGCTCCCTCCATGAATATGAATAAGGAGGTGTTCCACCTGTTGCATTTGCATTTAAAATATAAATCTGTGTAGCACTGACATTTACAACTACTGCTGATGGCTCATTTACCGTATAACTAAAATCCTGATCACATCCATTAATATCAGTCATTGTTAAAATATAAGTTCCCGCTTGTAAATTTGATGCCGCACTTGTATTTGAACCATTACTCCAACTGTAAGTCGGATTCACCACATCTACTGATGGCACAACCATTACCTCTCCTGTATTGCCTCCATTACACAACACATCACTTACTGTATGATAAGTAATTTCCAACATAGGCATAGAAGTTATTGTAAAGGAATCAGTAGCCGTACACCCTACCGTATTATTATAGTCAGCCAATAGCACATAAGTACCTGCCAATAAACCAGCAACTGTAGTAGTTATTGCTATCGATTGTCCTGGGTTATTTGTATTCTCCCAACTGTAAGTGTAGCCTGTATTTATGTTCGGATTTAAAACAGCTAATTCCCCTGTTGACGCTCCATAACAAACCTCTCCACTTACCACACCTATATTCGCCTCAGTAAACTCAAGTGTTTCTACTAACTGCTGATCAATTCCTCCCGCTATAACAACTGAAGGACATGAATTAATATCTGTCAATGCAACCGTATAATCTCCTGAACATACAGCCGTAATACTATTACCCATTATTGCATGTACTGTCGTGATAGCTGTAATGTTATCAGTAAGCTGCGCACTATAAGTCGCTACTCCTCCAGCTATACTATCAACAACTATCTCACCATCACAAGCTCCATAACAACTCTCATCAATTACTACTGAAGTGTTAAAGGTAAGCATATCTGGCTGTATCAATTCCACTCCCCTATTAATCATACAATCATTCGTATCTCTAATAGTTACCGAATAAACTCCTGCATATAAATTAGATATAGTAGCTGTATTTGCAGTAAAATTAGGAGGATTAATTCCTGCCCAAGCATAAGTATAAGGTCCATGTCCTCCCCAAACACTAACAGAAACCTCTCCATCATTATATCCAAAACAACTTACCTCGTTAGCATCAGTTGTACCATTATAATACTGAGATATTAAAATCGTATCTGCATCCATAGTCTCTACAAAATTCTGCAGAGTATCTGTATTAACTGATGCTGTACAACCCTTATCATCCGTTACTATAATCGTATAAGAACTATCAACTGTATTGTAATAATTATCTGCTAATAAAGCAGATGCTGTAGTAGTCGTTTGAGCAAGTGCTGGGTTGTCATTCCAAACATAAGAATATGAACCCGTACCTCCTGTTGCTACAGCTGATAAACTAGCCGTATTAACTCCAACACAATAAGGTAATACCGTCTGAGACTCATCTATAACAATATACAAAGAATCAGGATTATGTATCTCTACAGTATCAGATGCTGTACACCCCCTTAAATCTGTAACAACTACCGTATGCAACCCTTTTGTTAAAGTAGCAAGAGTATCTCCTTGATTACTTGTCCAAGTTCCATTATCCCAAGAAAATGAATAAGGGGCCGTCCCTCCCACTGCTACAGCAACTCCCTCTCCTGTAGCATCATTGTAACAATCTACCCAATCTACCTCCATAGCCTCCATACTCAAAGGTTCTGGCTCAGATATAAATACAGTATCAACTACCTCACAGCCTAAATCATCTCTAGTAGTAACATAATAACTACCATATGATAAACCACTCGCTACATCTACATTAGCATTTAATGTCGTCTGTGAAGTACTCCAATAATAAGTATATAAAAAGGAAGAACCTCCTAATGTAGAAATACTCGCCTGACCATCTGAAAAACCATAACAGCTCACTGTTGTGTCTACAACTAAATCCGAAACTATCAATGTGTTCTCAGAAATAAAGACACTGTCAACCAACTTACATCCCCAATCATCCGTTAATAAAACACTATGCCAACCTGAAGTCAACTCCTCTGCTACCAAAGTAGTCTCACCATTATCCCACTCATAATAATAGTTAGGTTGACCACCACTAACTGATAACATAGCCCTACCAACACTATCACCATAACAAGCAATATCATCTATCAATATCATACTATCAATTGCCAAAGCAACCGAAGGCTCAGGCACATTCAACACGTACTCCTTCTCACAACCCTGAGCATCAAAAATCTTTAAAACATAATCACCAGCTAATAAATCAAATAAAGTATCACGCTCTGATACCATACCAGAAATCTGCAACAGATTACCCGACATATCAAACCACTCATAACGATAAGGAGCCCAACTACCTGTAGCATCTCCCACCAACATACCACTAGCATCACCCTTGCAAGAAACACCAAATATCTGTGGACTACCTCCCAATGCTGTCTGAGGTTCAATAACATTTACTGACGCAAAAGTATCACAACCATTTGCATCCATTACCTCTAAAAAATAACTCCCGGCTCCCAAACCAAAAGCAGTGTCATTAGCACTAAAACTAACAGGATTACCAAACTCAAACCACTCATAACTATAACCAGGAGTCCCTCCTGCTGAAGAACCAATTGCAAAGCCATTAGCCTCACCATAACATACGACAACCTTTGAAGTTGCTAACGCCTGTAAAGGATGCGATGGAGTAGTTATTTCAACTGTATCCCTCATCATACAATTATTGTCATCAATAGCCGAAACAATATAAAAACCACCAGATAGATTTTCAACTAAACTATCCAAAGGAAAGGCATTAAGAATTGGATTTCCATCAATAAGAAAAGTATAAGGAGCTAAACCTCCTGAAGGCCAAATTGCAACTTGACCATCAGAACCATTATAACAACTTACTCCTGATGGATTTGAATTAATTGTTACAGGATTTGGTATTTGAGTAACTACAAGTGTATCTTGAGACACATTAATTCCTGAAGAAACTGATACAACATATGTTCCAGGAAATAGGTCGACAAAAGTAAAACTAGTTCCAGAATAATTCAATACAACTCCTCCAATAACAACACTTCCATTCATATCAAACAAAGTAATATCCCATAAAGGTAATAACGTATCTGGTGTGACAGTAAGAGTAGCATCATCCCCTAAACAAGATGCTTCTGTAGATGTTAAATCTAAAGCAAAACAAGCAGTCACAATAATGCTAACAGAATCTGATAAATTACCAAAAGCACATGTACCGGTAACATTTGCATAATACATAGTTGGAGTAGAAATATTTACAGGAAGAGATGGGCCAGTTCCTAAAATATTACCAGCAGCATCAGTCCAAGTGTTCGCTCCAGCAATAATAGGAACATATGCTATTTGATTAATAGTATATGAAGTTGAAGGGTTATTTGGCAAAAACTCCCACCCTTCATTAATAGCTGTCCATTGAAGCCCAAAATTTCTAGGAGCAGCAAGTACAGGATCATCAACAATATCAAAATTTGTGGATGTTGCATCCACTAAACCATGTATTCCGTTTCCACTATTCCATCCTGTACATATTGGTTTGTTCTGAATATATATCTCAATTTTATCACTACCCTCATATAAAACAATCTGAGAAGTATGTAGATCAGAAGTACATGAAAACATAGGAATAGCACACCATGTAACTGTATAAACTCTATTTGGAGCAACTCCAGTCATTCCATAAAAAATATTACCTCCTATAAATGTGTTTAGATCTTGCCAAGGTGCCATAATTGCATTCTCAGGTAGATTTCCTGGGTTAGGAATAGCAGCATTTATAGCCCAAGGAGAATAACTACTAGCTTGAGATGCGTCAAAAGTAACATACCCATTACCTGAAACAACTAATTGCGTATATGGTAAGCCATAAAAGTTAAACGTAAACCCAATATCTAACAACACATCATGTTGATCATCTGAAAACATACTACTTTGAGTAGAACTTAATGCCTGTAGAGTATCAACATAACTACCACATACTGCTGTATCAGGAGATGTGATAATTTGAGCATTTGAATTAAATGCAAACAATACTAATAAAATTAATAAAACTCTTTTCATAAAACTATTTTTAAAAACTAGAAAATCCCAATTAAGAAAAAGGGATTCTCTAAAATTAATTATTTTTTATTACCTTAATAAAGTAATAGTGCCTTTCTCTTCATAATAATGTCCATCTAAACCATCTCCTTTAAACATATAGAAATACACTCCTTCAGGTAAATTACTGCCATCTATTCCTTTTCCATTCCATGATTTATTTTCACCAATCCAAGAATAAACCATTTGTCCCCATCTATTGAAAATCTGCACATCAACACTTTCGACTGCATACTCATTAAAAATAAACTCATCATTTACATTATCAGAATTTGGGGAGAATACATTAGCCGTTTCAGGCAAACCTTGTACTTTAATACTAAACTCAACTGTATCATAACAACCTGTTATATTGTTAGTAACCATTACCATAACATAATTTTCACCCAAATCACCAGCTACAAAATTATGAGAGAATTCAGTATTATTACCAGAAATTACTGAAGGAACTAATTCTATTGTACCATCTTGCCAAGTCCAAAGGCAATTATAAGATTCATCTGAGATTGTTGAATCAATAAAAGTAATAGAATAAGGCGCTTGGAAAGGTCCTGAGTAATTAACAGTTGAAATATTTACATCAAATAGAATCGGTTGAATAAATGGATTTGTTGTCGCATTATCTTCACATCCATTAATATCTTGAACTGTCACTGTATAAGTGATATCTGGATTTCCTAAAATTGCGCCTTCGAGATTCATTGCAGTAAGATGTCCATAAACAGGTGTTGGTGGTAACGAAATGTTATTGAACCAATTAATAACATAACCTGATGAAGTAGTTGCTTCATCAACTCCACCATTAATAGTAACCTCTGCCATACCATCATTTGCTCCAAAGCAAGAGATTTGATAACCTGATGGATACGACAAATCTGATACAGAGATAATTAATTCATTTGGCTCAGTAATTGTAATTGTAGCATCATCTATACATCCGTTAATATCAGTAGCTTTTACCGTATAATCTCCTGCTGATAGTATAGCATTAGTCTGCTGATCAGTAGAAACTAAGTTGCCACTAGCATCAAACCATTCGAAAGAAATTCCTGAACCAGTAGCTAAAGCAGCTGCATTAGATTCACCATAACATCTCACATCATAATCCCCAATGTATAAATCAACAGCTGCAACTTCTGCAATTGGATCTGCCGGTTCAAGTAGTTGAACAGTATCAGTAAACTCACAAGCTGCAGCATCTGTTATCGTTACCCAATAAATTCCTGCAACTACATTAGTTAAATCTTCAGTTAAAAATCCATTATTCCAAGAATAAGTATAAAAAGGTGTACCTGAAGTTGCAACTGTAGTAACATCAGCACCCGCATCCGATAACCCGAAACAACTAGCATGAGTAGGTACAATATCACTTATTAATTTTTCAGGTTGAGTGACTTCATAATCAGCAGTTAATGAACATCCATCAGCATCAGTAATAACAACCGTATAAGTACCTGCAATTAAATTCAATAAAAGGTCACTTGTACTACCTTGAGGGTGAGAATATGTTGTATCCCATTGCATTGTAAAAGTATTTGAAGTACCCGTAACATTTAAAGCTATACCTCCATCATCATACCCAAAACAGCTTACATTGTTAATATTTGAAACTCCACCATCATCAATAAAATTACCTGGTAAAATTGTGAAAGAAGTTTCTGCATCACAGCCATAATAAGGAATACCAAAAGAAGTACTGTCAGCATAATGAGCTACCAACCAATAATCTCCAGGAGCAAAATTACCCCAAGAAGTATTTGCACCATTCGTAATATCAATACCTGAGGAAATACCTGCATTGTCAACCTCCCAAGAATATGTATATAGTGAATTAGGATCATCTACTTCAGCAAACCCATCATTTGTATTAAAACAAGAAGTAGGATTATAAGTTAACAGAGGAGTAGCAACAATTAAATCTGCGCTAACATTATCTTGCCAAACACCCCCAAAAATTACAGCTCCTTCACAACCATTATCATCAGTAATATAAATTGAATGTACACCAAAACTTAAATCTGTAATTAAAGTATCATTAACTAATTGCACGGGGTTAGCAAAAGGATTAGGTGATGGAGGAACAGTGAAATTTCCTATCTCATCTAAATCATAATAATAATCACCAGTACCTCCTTCAACATACATCCAAAACTCCCCATTACCAGCTCCATAACAAGTTTCGTTTATAACAGTATGTATTGTATACTCTAACTCATCAGGTTGAGGAAGATATTCTCCAACCGTCATAGCACAGCCATTATCATCAGTAATTAAAACTGAATAATCACCAAAATACAAAGCTGTAATATTTGCTCCATTTCCTGTATAAGTACCAGGACCTGCCCAACTATATGAATATGGACCAACACCACCTAACCCGCCAGGAACAGAAGAGACATTCAGCTCTCCATTATAAATACCAAAGCATGTAACTGGTGTAATATCTATAATTACAGAATCTTCATCCATACTATTAGTTATTGAATCCAAATCAAAAGAAGCTGAAGCAATACAATTGCGATCATCCATTACAATTATTGAATATTGATCAGCCTGTAAATTATAAGCACATGCAGTAGTTTGATTAATAACATCATTCCATAAATACTGATATGAAGGAGTACCTCCAGATGCTTGAGCACATAACTCACCAGAGTTTGTATTTGCACAATATGCATATACTGTAGAGTCTAAAATGATATCTACTTCTAATAATGTTGGTTCAGTAATTGTAACAGTATCATAAGCAGTACATCCATTAGCGTCTGTAACATATACCGTATGGATCCCTGGAGTTAAACTATCAATATTCTGTCCAGTATTGTAATTAGCTGAAACTCCAGCAATACTATCCCATACAAAATAATAAGCAGGAGTACCTTGTGTTGCAGACGCAAATGCCATTCCATCATCAAAACCAAAACATTGTACTGGCTGAACCATTTCAGCTTCAGAAAATAATTCATCTGGCTGAGTCACTATATAGGTGAAATTCTGAAGACATCCTAAGTCATCTTCAACTAAAACATCATGTCCACCATAGCAAACATTAAATGCAGTATCAGAACCACTTCCATTAAAAACTTGACCTATATCCCACTGATACATTAAAGGGAGCACACCACCTTGAGCAGAAAATTCAACTGTAGCATCACAAGAATTAAAGCATGAAACCTGATTTAAAACTACAGACGCCCCTGTAATTGGAGCGTTAGAATTAACAATATCAACTGTTGCTTGAGCTGTACATCCATTAGAATCAGTAACTGTAACTGTATGAGTAAAAGGAATTCCTTGTGCAGAAGGATCACCCCAAAGATTATTAACTAACTGTGTTGTTGCTCCATTACTCCAGAGATAAGTATAAGGAAATGTACCTCCAATAGCATTCTCTGCAAACGCAACTCCACTAGAATCTCCAAAACAATTTACATCAGAATAAAGTGTAGCAGCTGTAGATAAATTATCTTGTGGTTCAGTGATAATATAAGTTGTATCTTGATAGCAAGTAGGATTGTTTTGATCAATAATCTGAACACTATATGTACCTGCTGATAAGTTTAAAATATCTTCAGTTATTTCTCCATTACTCCATGCAAAAGTATATAAACCTGGAAGCAATAAAACCACATCAATAGCTCCATTATTTCCATTATGACATCTAACATCAGTAACATTTGTACTGTCAATAATTTGACAATTCTGTGCTGAAGTAGTCATTGACAATATTAACCCTAAAAATAGAGAAAATACTGACTTAAATTTGATAGTATTTTTTATTAATCTATAATCCATACTTATATTTTTATTCTTCATTTTTTCTATTTAATAATTTGCAAATATAACTTTTAATAAATAAGTCATTTTTTTTAAAACAATATTTAGCAACATTAATTTATTAATAACCTACTCTACAATTAATTTATATTTAATTTTTTCTCCCTCAATTTCTATTTCCATAAAGTACACTCCACTAGCTTTAGTGTTTCTTTTTATGACATAAGTAGCTTGGCTCTCTAACTTGTGGGTTTCTATTAGCTTACCATAAACATCAACTACTGTTATTTTTGCTTCTTTAATTACTCTTCCAAAATCAACAGTAGTAGCATCCTTAAATGGATTAGGGTAAATATTTAATTCAATGTTAGTAGCTGGTGCATTATCCAAGCCTGTTGTCCCCTCATTATAAGTAGTGACCTCTGAAGTTTCCTCACACCCATTATCATCTGTCACCACTACATAATAAATTCCATTTGAGCCTACTGTATAAGTAGCCTGACTACCTAATGAAGTGTTTGAACTTGACTGCTCCCTCCATGAATATGAATAAGGAGGTGTTCCACCTGTTGCATTTGCATTTAAAATATAAATCTGTGTAGCACTGACATTTACAACTACTGCTGATGGCTCATTTACCGTATAACTAAAATCCTGATCACATCCATTAATATCAGTCATTGTTAAAATATAAGTTCCCGCTTGTAAATTTGATGCCGCACTTGTATTTGAACCATTACTCCAACTGTAAGTCGGATTCACCACATCTACTGATGGCACAACCATTACCTCTCCTGTATTGCCTCCATTACACAACACATCACTTACTGTATGATAAGTAATTTCCAACATAGGCATAGAAGTTATTGTAAAGGAATCAGTAGCCGTACACCCTACCGTATTATTATAGTCAGCCAATAGCACATAAGTACCTGCCAATAAACCAGCAACTGTAGTAGTTATTGCTATCGATTGTCCTGGGTTATTTGTATTCTCCCAACTGTAAGTGTAGCCTGTATTTATGTTCGGATTTAAAACAGCTAATTCCCCTGTTGACGCTCCATAACAAACCTCTCCACTTACCACACCTATATTCGCCTCAGTAAACTCAAGTGTTTCTACTAACTGCTGATCAATTCCTCCCGCTATAACAACTGAAGGACATGAATTAATATCTGTCAATGCAACCGTATAATCTCCTGAACATACAGCCGTAATACTATTACCCATTATTGCATGTACTGTCGTGATAGCTGTAATGTTATCAGTAAGCTGCGCACTATAAGTCGCTACTCCTCCAGCTATACTATCAACAACTATCTCACCATCACAAGCTCCATAACAACTCTCATCAATTACTACTGAAGTGTTAAAGGTAAGCATATCTGGCTGTATCAATTCCACTCCCCTATTAATCATACAATCATTCGTATCTCTAATAGTTACCGAATAAACTCCTGCATATAAATTAGATATAGTAGCTGTATTTGCAGTAAAATTAGGAGGATTAATTCCTGCCCAAGCATAAGTATAAGGTCCATGTCCTCCCCAAACACTAACAGAAACCTCTCCATCATTATATCCAAAACAACTTACCTCGTTAGCATCAGTTGTACCATTATAATACTGAGATATTAAAATCGTATCTGCATCCATAGTCTCTACAAAATTCTGCAGAGTATCTGTATTAACTGATGCTGTACAACCCTTATCATCCGTTACTATAATCGTATAAGAACTATCAACTGTATTGTAATAATTATCTGCTAATAAAGCAGATGCTGTAGTAGTCGTTTGAGCAAGTGCTGGGTTGTCATTCCAAACATAAGAATATGAACCCGTACCTCCTGTTGCTACAGCTGATAAACTAGCCGTATTAACTCCAACACAATAAGGTAATACCGTCTGAGACTCATCTATAACAATATACAAAGAATCAGGATTATGTATCTCTACAGTATCAGATGCTGTACACCCCCTTAAATCTGTAACAACTACCGTATGCAACCCTTTTGTTAAAGTAGCAAGAGTATCTCCTTGATTACTTGTCCAAGTTCCATTATCCCAAGAAAATGAATAAGGGGCCGTCCCTCCCACTGCTACAGCAACTCCCTCTCCTGTAGCATCATTGTAACAATCTACCCAATCTACCTCCATAGCCTCCATACTCAAAGGTTCTGGCTCAGATATAAATACAGTATCAACTACCTCACAGCCTAAATCATCTCTAGTAGTAACATAATAACTACCATATGATAAACCACTCGCTACATCTACATTAGCATTTAATGTCGTCTGTGAAGTACTCCAATAATAAGTATATAAAAAGGAAGAACCTCCTAATGTAGAAATACTCGCCTGACCATCTGAAAAACCATAACAGCTCACTGTTGTGTCTACAACTAAATCCGAAACTATCAATGTGTTCTCAGAAATAAAGACACTGTCAACCAACTTACATCCCCAATCATCCGTTAATAAAACACTATGCCAACCTGAAGTCAACTCCTCTGCTACCAAAGTAGTCTCACCATTATCCCACTCATAATAATAGTTAGGTTGACCACCACTAACTGATAACATAGCCCTACCAACACTATCACCATAACAAGCAATATCATCTATCAATATCATACTATCAATTGCCAAAGCAACCGAAGGCTCAGGCACATTCAACACGTACTCCTTCTCACAACCCTGAGCATCAAAAATCTTTAAAACATAATCACCAGCTAATAAATCAAATAAAGTATCACGCTCTGATACCATACCAGAAATCTGCAACAGATTACCCGACATATCAAACCACTCATAACGATAAGGAGCCCAACTACCTGTAGCATCTCCCACCAACATACCACTAGCATCACCCTTGCAAGAAACACCAAATATCTGTGGACTACCTCCCAATGCTGTCTGAGGTTCAATAACATTTACTGACGCAAAAGTATCACAACCATTTGCATCCATTACCTCTAAAAAATAACTCCCGGCTCCCAAACCAAAAGCAGTGTCATTAGCACTAAAACTAACAGGATTACCAAACTCAAACCACTCATAACTATAACCAGGAGTCCCTCCTGCTGAAGAACCAATTGCAATAGCAGTTGTATCATCAAAACACAAATTCAAAGTCTGAGAACTAATCAAGGCCTGCAATGGAAATCCTGGAGCTGAAATCTCAACCGGAATATCTATGACACAACCACTAGTAACATCATCAACTGTAATAATATGACTACCAGCCGAAACACCACTAAATACAGTGTCCAATGGAAAAGAATTAGTGTTAACAACACCATCAATCGCAAAATTATACTGTAACACATTAACGTAATCATCAACGCCAATACTGATAACCCCATCTAAATCATCCCAACAGTTCACATCTAAACTACTTACACTAAAACGAATAGGTGATATCGTGTCTGAAGGAACTGAATTATCCGCACAAGTTGACTCGCTAGTTAAGAAAAAATATTTTGATCCTGAAGGTAATGAAGATACTGCCGTAGTAAAATCATTAATAGGATAAAAGATATCTGCAACTACAGAATATGGTCCACCAATATTTGAAGCTGCATGAATATGATATTCAGTTGAAGAACTTGCTCCTGTTGCATGATTCCAGTTAAACACTATATCTCCATTCTCATCTTCCCAAGCACAATCAAAATCAGGAGCTGGCAATGAATCTGCAGCAGTAACCTCAATAGTAATTGTTGCAATTGTAATTGCATTTGCAGGGCAAAAATCATCAAAAGCTTTTACAGCAAAAGTGTAAATATTTGATGTTATACCACAACCAGCATCAGTAGCGACATGACTACAAGCTGTTTGCCACTCAAAAACACCCTCTACAATTTGTAATCCAGTAATAGGTGGAGCCTGACCAGAAGTATTTACAAAAGTGGCACAAGGGGGATTATCACATAAAGTACTAGTTACATAATCATCAGCAATTTGACCACCAGTAATCTCTAAAGTAACATCTTGAAAAAGTGTCCCTCCATAAAGATCATTATCAGTAGCAGTGATATTAAACGATACAAGATCACCAGCTGAAACTATTGCATAATAAGGATTTGGAGCTGGAAATGGTGGACTAACAATTGGTGGTAAATTAATTGTATTTAAAGGTTGTAAAGTAGGACAAGAAATTAAAACCGCCTGGATTTCTCTATAAATTGAAGCAACTAATTGTCCACACTTAAACGCATCAACACGGATAACTGAAGCAAAATTTCCTGAAATATTTGAGTTATAAGAAATCTGTCCTGTTTGTGAATCTAAAACAACACCTCCAGGAAGTGGGCTATTAAATGAATACCCAGCTACAAATGTTAAAGGAACAGGATTTACTGGAGGATTGTATGCTTGTCCAAATGCCATATCATCCATAGGAACATCCCAATCATAAACAATACTATCTAGCTCAATATCAGAAGCGTTATGAGTATAAGCAAATGGATAGCCTGTACATATAATTGTTTGTGGACTTTCATTAAATTTTGGAGAGCTATCAAAACAAGGATCCGCAGGTATTGCATTACCACTTGCGTCAAGATAAGGGAACATTGAAGCTCTTAAAGTAAAGCCTTCACTAGGTGAAGTTGTACTAGAAAGAACTAAGTTAGATATTGCTCCATTTCTACAACATGAATCCCAAGTAAAATGCCAGCCATTTGCAGGTGGTATACCAGGCAATGCTATTGGTTGAGATTCATAAATATATTCCTCAACAGCCCCTACAGGATTACTAAAACAATCTAATGCCGCATTTCCACTATTTGTAACATCACAATTTGGTGAAATATCAGCACTTAGCACCCAATCAACAGGAATTTGGGTTACAGTAGGATGATTCCAGACATCTATGTTTTGAGTAAAAGTTGATAAGGTTGTACCATCACAATCACGATAAATCTTCATTTTAAAAATATATAATCCTACATTAGGGTCAGTAGGATCTTTAATACATTCCCAAGTAATTTCACCACCCATAATATGAGTTGCATTTACATTAGTAAAAGTTAAAATTAAGGCGAAAAAAAATATAAGTTTCTTCATGGTATTCGTATTTTCTACAAAAATACAAAAATATCAGAGAAATTAAGATGCTTTCAAAACAATCTTATCTGTTCAAAAAAACACCACTAAAATTAAGTTAATATCTGATAATTATTACTTTTGGACTCACAAAAATAACTATGGAAGATTATTTGCAAAAACTAAACCCTGAACAAAGAAATGCAGTAACGCATTCAACCGGACCATTAATGGTAATTGCTGGCGCAGGTTCAGGCAAAACAAGAGTTTTAACATATAGAATTGTACACCTATTAAAATCAGGAATATATCCACATAATATTTTAGCTTTAACTTTTACTAACAAAGCATCAAAAGAGATGCGGAACAGAATAGAGCTTATGGCAGGGGAATCGGAAGCTAGAAGCCTTTGGATGGGGACTTTTCACTCGGTTTTTTCTAAGATTTTACGATTTGAAGCCGAAAAATTAAATTATCCAAGCAACTTTACAATTTACGATACGGACGACTCTAAAAGTTTAGTAAGAAGCATCATTAAAGAGTTAAACTTAGATAAAGATATTTATAAACTTGGCGTGATAAGGAACAGAATATCATCATTAAAAAATAACTTTATTTCTCCAGCAGGATACAACAATAAATCCGAACTTAACCAACAAGATAAAATAGCAAAAAGAACTGAATTTGGGAGGGTTTATCAAATGTATGTTCAAAGATGTGAAAAAGCATCAGCAATGGATTTTGATGATCTACTTTTAAAAACATATCAATTATTAGAAAATCATGATGAAGTATTGCTTAAATATCAAGAAAAATTTAAATATATTTTAATTGATGAGTACCAAGATACTAACCATATACAGTATTTGATAATCAAAAAATTAGCCGCACTGAATGAAAATATCTGTATAGTAGGAGATGATGCTCAAAGTATCTATGCATTTAGAGGGGCAAATATTCAGAATATCCTCAATTTTAAAGATGATTATCCTAACTATAAAACTTATAAACTAGAACAGAATTACCGATCCACTTCTACTATTGTTGAGGCTGCAAATAGCATTATCAAACAAAATGAGCAACAAATTGCAAAAAATGTTTGGACAAGTAATACAAAAGGAGATAAAATAATTGTTGTAAAAACGGGCTCAGATAATGATGAAGGGAGGCTAGTTGCAAACACAATTTTTGATGTGCAAATAAGAAGTCAAGCGCACCATAAAGATTTTGCTATTCTCTACAGAACAAACGCGCAATCTCGTTCTATGGAAGAGTCGCTCAGAAAGAGGAACATTCCTTATAAAATCTATGGTGGATTGTCATTCTATCAAAGAAAAGAAATTAAAGATTTACTAGCTTATTATCGTCTTTGCACAAACCCAAATGATGAAGAAGCTTTTAAGCGAGTTATAAACTATCCAACAAGAGGTGTTGGCACAACTACTATTCAAAAATTATTTTTTTTTGCAAACGAAAAAAACAAGACTATTTGGGAGGTGATAAATCATCTTGATGAAGCAGATATTAACATTAATAATGGGACTCGAAAAAAGTTGAAAGAATTTGCTTTATTAATCAATAATTTTATTTTAGATACTAAGAAAAAAGATGCATATACTGTAGCGGAAGAAATTGCTAAAAAAACTGGACTTTTTAATGATTTATACACAGACAAATCACCAGAAGGAGTTAGTAGATTTGAAAACATTCAGGAACTTTTAAATGGAATAAAAGATTTTAGCGAAACAGCTGAAAAGGGCACCAACAAACTACCTGATTTTATGGAAGATGTAGCACTTTTAACTGATCAAGACAAAGAGACTGATGATGACTTTAACAAAGTTACTTTAATGACGGTTCATGCTGCAAAAGGATTGGAGTTTGCTTATGTATTTGTGGTTGGTTTAGAAGAAAATCTTTTTCCAAGCATGATTAGTGGTGAAAGTCAAGAAAATTTGGAAGAAGAAAGAAGACTTTTTTATGTTGCAATTACTAGAGCTAAAAAAAGACTTTTTTTGTCTTTTTCTTCAACTAGATTTAAATGGGGGCAATTCACAGACTGTAAGCCCAGCAGGTTTATAAGCGAATTGGACGATAATTTTTTAGAAAAACATGAGCTTACACCAAAAAAGAAAAAAGAATACAATCCGTATAAAATTTATGCCAAAACAAAATACAAAGAGAAGAAGTACTCCGCTGCTACCAAAAAATTTGTAGCTCCAAAAAATTTAACCAACATAAATAGAGCAAAAAATATATCAATTAAAGAAAGTGATTTAAGTAAAATACAAAACGGAATGCAAGTGAAACACTCAAGGTTTGGTGAGGGTACAGTTTTAAGCATTTCAGGCGAAGGAAGCAATAGGAAAGCAACCGTATTCTTTAATGGCATTGGACAAAAAGACTTGTTACTAAAATTTGCAAAACTTGAAATCATAAAATAATTATAGTGCAGTAGGATATTTGAGCAAGAACAATGATAGATCCGAAATAATCAAAGCTTTAACAAACTGTTTAAACGGAAAAGAATTTGTTAATAAAAATTTATTGCAAGAAGACAAAATAAGTTCAGTTAATAAAAATAAATATCAAAAAAATAATCTTTATTTATTAGAGAGAGGTGAGGTGGAACATATATTAACTTTGAGAAAAATTATGTGATTGCATGCTTGTTAAAGATAAGCAAATGGACTGTTGAAACACACAGAAAAAACATAATAGTAAAACTTGATGTAAAAAATTCAGCAGCTTTAGCTCAGCTTTAAATAAAACACAAGTTAACCACTACCTTAAAAGATTAAAAATTTTCTTGCATTTACTTTCATCAATTTGCAATTGTTTTTTCAAAGCATCAAGATTTTCAAATTTCTTTTCACCTCTAATTCTTTCTGAAAACTCAATTTTAATATTTTGATTATATATCTCTTTATTAAAATCAAAAATATGAACCTCTATGGTGTGTGATTCGTCATGTATAGTAGGACGAAATCCAATATTTAACATGCCATAAAACTGCTGATACTCAATAAGAACTTTAACAGCATACACCCCATCTTTTGGTAATATTTTCCAGTTATTTACCACATTAATATTTGCAGTTGGAAAACCAATACTATATCCAATTTTATTTCCTTTTTCCACCTTACCATTTATAGCAAAATCACAACATAAATAAGAATTTGCTTTTTCAATATCCCCTTCAGCAATCGCGTTTCTTATTTTAGTAGAACTGATAGTTACCTCTTCAACATTTTGAGGTTCAATTTTATGTAACTTAAAGTCATATAATTCTGATAAAGCTAAAAGGTTTTCAAAAGTTCCCTCTCTATTTTTGCCAAAATGATGATCATAACCAACTACCACATGTTTCATGTTCAACTTATTCACTAAAAAATCTCTGATAAAATTAACTGATTTTAAACGAGAGAAATCAACAGTAAACTCATGTATAATAAGATTTTGCAATCCAGTTTTTTCAAGTGCCTTAGTTTTCTCTTCAATTGTGTTAATTAATTTTAACTTTTGATCATCAGGAAATAAAATATGCCGTGGATGAGGATAGAAAGTAAGTAAGACACTTTGCAAACCTTCTTTTTTTGCTGTTGCATTTAGCTTATCAATTATTGTTTGATGCCCCTTGTGTACCCCATCAAAAGTGCCAATAGTAATAATTGTATTAATATCTGAAGGAAATTCCTCAATTGAATGGTAAACGTTCACTTATTTATTATATGTTTTTTTTTGTTAAAAAAGTGTTCAAAATTAACAATTAATTTTATCCAATATATATAAGTGAGAAACAATTTAAAAATAGTAAGTTTGCAGCCGATTTAAACAAAGATTTTAACGACTATAAAAGAAATAAAAAATGTCAAAAAACACTGGAAAAGTATCACAAATTATTGGACCTGTAGTTGATGTAACCTTCGACAACAATGAGGCAGGATTACCTGATATCTATGATTCTTTAGAGATTATTAGAGAAAATGGAGCTAAATTAATTTTAGAATGCCAACAGCATATTGGAGAAGATACTGTAAGAGCTATTTCAATGGAAACTACTGATGGGGTAAGTAGAGGAACTGAAGTAGTAGCTACAGGGGCGCCAATTAAAATGCCAATTGGAGACCACATTAAAGGAAGAGTTTTTAACGTAATTGGAGATGCTATTGACGGGATGGAAAATCTTGATAAATCAAACGGAATGTCTATTCATAGAGACGCGCCTAAATTTGAAGATTTATCTACTTCTACGGAGATTTTATTTACAGGTATTAAAGTGATTGATTTAATTGAGCCATATGCAAAAGGTGGTAAAATTGGTTTATTTGGTGGTGCCGGTGTAGGTAAAACAGTACTTATTCAAGAATTGATTAACAATATTGCAAAAGGACATGGTGGTTTGTCTGTATTTGCTGGTGTAGGTGAAAGAACCAGAGAGGGAAATGACCTTATGAGAGAAATGCTAGAGTCTGGTATTATTAATTATGGTGAGGACTTTAATCATTCAATGGAAAAAGGGGGATGGGATTTATCTAAAGTTGATAAATCAAAAATGGGAGATTCAAAAGCAACATTTGTTTTCGGACAAATGAATGAGCCGCCTGGAGCAAGAGCAAGAGTTGCACTGTCAGGATTAACAATTGCTGAATATTTTAGAGATGGAGATGGGGAAGGGAAAGGGAAAGATGTACTTTTCTTTGTAGATAACATTTTCCGTTTTACTCAAGCAGGATCTGAAGTATCTGCACTACTTGGCAGAATGCCATCAGCCGTAGGATACCAACCAACATTAGCAACTGAGATGGGAACTATGCAAGAGCGTATTACTTCTACTAAAAACGGATCAATTACATCTGTACAAGCAGTATATGTGCCTGCTGATGATTTGACTGACCCTGCTCCCGCTACAACATTTGCTCACTTAGATGCAACAACTGTACTTTCAAGAAAAATTGCTGAGCTTGGCATTTACCCGGCAGTAGATCCCTTAGATTCTACATCAAGAATTTTAACTGAAGATGTTGTAGGAACTGAGCATTACAAATGCGCACAAGATGTAAAAGAGCTTTTACAGAGATATAAAGAATTACAAGATATTATTGCAATTTTAGGTATGGATGAATTATCTGATGAAGATAAATTAGCGGTACATAGAGCAAGAAGAGTACAAAGATTCTTATCACAACCTTTCCATGTTGCTGAGCAATTTACAGGACTTAAAGGTTGTTTAGTTGATATTGCTGACACAATTAAAGGGTTTAATATGATTATGGATGGTAAAGTTGATCAATATCCTGAAGCAGCTTTTAACTTAGTTGGTTCTATTGAAGAAGCAATTGAGAAAGGAGAGAAAATGTTAGCTGACGCTAAATAATCAAGTAATGAGATTAGAAATAATAACCCCCGAAAAAAAAGTTTTTACAGGAGAAGTGATTTCAGTTAAATTCCCAGGAACAATAGGGGGTTTTGAAGTATTGAATAGTCATGCTCCTATTATTTCAACTTTAACTAACGGAAATATAAGAGTTATAACTGCTGATAACAGTACTAAAAATTTTAAAATAAATGGTGGAGTAATTGAAATGCAAAAGAATAAAATAATTGTTTTAGCAGATTAATTATATTTAAATAAATTAGAAAAAGAGGACTAAATGTAGTCCTCTTTTTTTATGTTTGAAAAATGAAAAAATATTTTTATTTACTTCTTACCATTCTGATTTCATGCACTAAAACCTTTAAACTGCAAGAAGGAGATTTACTTTTTCAGGATTTAGATTCCTCACCACTTTGTGATGCAATAGAATTAGTAACTCCAGGATATAATGGCGCTAACTTTTCTCATATTGGTTTGGTGGTTTTAGAAAATGATACGCTTAAAGTTTTAGAAGCAATCCCTCCCAAAGTAATGATTACTAACTTATATGATTTTATAAATCGTTCTTTTGATAAAAACAGGAACCCAAAAGTAATTGTTGGTAGATTAAAAAAGAAGTTTACAAATTCTATCAATAATGCTGTTTCTTATTCTAAAAGTAAATTAGATATTCCATATGATGAAGTATTTTTAATAAATAATGAAACGTATTACTGCTCAGAACTTATTTATGAAGCATTCTTAAATGATTCTATTTTCGAACTAAAACCAATGACTTTCCTTCATCCAAAAACCAAAGACACCCTTAAAGTTTGGAAAGAATATTATTCAGACTTAAACACTTATATTCCTGAAGGAAATTCTGGAATAAATCCTGGTATTATCTCTCTTTCAAACAAAATTGAGATAGTACATTTTTATGGAATCCCTAGCGGAATGGAAAAATAATTTATTATGCTTAGAATAAATCTAAATAAATATATATTTGCCACAATTATCGGGGTGCTGTATAACTACTGAAATTACAACCATTAATTCTGAAATGGCAATTCATTTTAGGAAAATAATAAGAACACTTGTTCTGCACTTACTCATTAAAAAACTAGAAAAAGAAAAATGAAAAAAGTAGTAAAAACACTTTTTGCAATTGTTATTAGTTCAACTTTTGTAAATGCACAAAACACAGTAAATCAAAAATTAGATGAAGTAGTAGTTTCGGCAAACAGAGCATCATCAACTGAAAACACATCTAATGTGCAAATAATCAGCTTAGATGAAATACAAAATGCTCCAGTTCAAACTATTGAAGATTTATTAGAGTACGCATTAAATGTAGATGTAAGACAAAGAGGAGGTCAAGGAGTGCAAGCAGACATAAGCATGAGAGGTGGAACATTCGAACAAGTACTTGTAATGTTAAACGGAATCAAATTGAATGACCCTCAAACAGGACATCACACTATGAACCTACCTGTAAGCTTGGAGCAAATAGAAAGGATTGAAGTAATTACTGGTGGAGCTACACGAATTTTTGGGAACTATGCCTACACAGGAGCTATCAATATTATTACTAAGAAAGAGGGGAATTCTTCAGCAACTTTAAGTGGCGGTCAAAACGGATTTAAATCAGCTGAAATCAACTATGCTTTAAAAACATCTAACATCAATCACAATATTTCTATTAATCAAAAAAGAAGTGATGGATTTCCTGTCTACCATAAAGATAGAGATACAACTACTATGGAAGTAGATTATAAAATTAAAAATTACTATTACCAAGCAAGCGGTAATATTGCAGGAATAAAAGCTCTTTTCAATATAGGATATACCGATAAAGAATTTGGAGCTTATACCTTCTACACACCAGAATATCCAACACAATTTGAAAAAACTAAAACTACTTTTTCATCTTTACAATTCAAGAAAGAAGGAACTATTTCATTAGAGAACAAATTGTATTGGAAAAAACACAATGATGAGTTTATTTTATTCAGAAATCATCCATCTTGGTATCATAATTTCCATGAAACAAATGTTTATGGAATGGATTTTAATGCAGTTCAAAAAACAAAAAATGGCTCTAATGTCGTTGGAATGGAAATCAGAACTGATAAAATAATCAGTAATAGATTAGGGGAAGACTTAGAAAACCCTATTGAAATTGACAGCATAAATACTTACACAAAAGGACAAACAAGAACAACAACAAACTTATTTGCTGAAAAGAATTTAACCATTGAAAATCTTAGCGTATCAGTAGGGGTTATGATGAATATTGACTCAGAATATGGGAATGAATATTTCCCGGGAATTGATATCTCTTACAATATAAATGATGACATTAAATTATTTGCATCTTCTAATAAATCAATGAGAACACCAAACTATACTGAGCTTTATTATGCATCACCAACAAATCAGGGAAATGAATATTTAAAATCAGAACACTCAACTAACAAGGAGATTGGAGTAAAGTGGACAGCCAATTATCACAAAACAACTTTTACTTTATACCAAAGAGAAGGATCAAATATGATTGACTGGATATTAGCTGAAGGAGACAGTATCTGGCGAACTCAAAACTTAAATCAACTTACAACTAAAGGATATGAAATTAATTCAAAAATAAACATCAACAAGTTGTTTAACTCTAACCTTCCTGCAAACAATTTAGGAGTAAACTATGCTTCAAATAAGTTAAATAAAAAATCTGATGGATTCCAATCAGCTTATGTACTTGATAATTTAAAAACTAATTTTTCAATTTCAGCAAATCAATTAGTTAATGATAAATTAAGAATAGATTGGAGAGCGACTTATCAAGACAGAGAAGGAGGGTATACGGACTTTAATACAGGATTAGAAGTTGAGTATTTACCATTTTGGATAGCATCAATTCGAGTATCTTATAATGCGTTTAAAAACAGTACACTTTTTCTTGAAATCAATAATTTATTCGACAAAGAATATGTTGATTTTGGAAATGTACCCCAACAAGGAAGATGGATGCGAGCTGGAGTGAAAATTAAACTTTAATTTAAAAGGAGCTTTTCAGCTCCTTTTTTTTATTCCTTATTTTTACTATCAACAGTAATAGTAACAGGCCCATCATTTACTAAGGAAACTTTCATATCTGCACCAAACTCTCCTGATTGCACTTGTTTTCCAATAACTTCTGATAATTCTTTTTTAAACTGATCGTACAAAGGAATTGCTTGTTCTGGTCTTGCAGATTTTATATATGATGGTCTGTTTCCTTTCTTTGTTTTGGCATGTAAAGTAAATTGACTCACTACAATTACATCTCCATCAACATCTAAAATGGAATTATTCATTTTCCCTTCTGAATCTGAGAAAATTCTTAGAGCAGAAATCTTATTTGCAAGCCAGTCTGCATCTTCTTTTGTATCTTCAATTTCAATTCCTAACAAAACTAAAAGCCCTTGCTGAATATTAGCAACTTTTTCATCTTCAACAACTACAGAAGCTTCACTTACTCTTTGGATTACCGCTCGCACAACTAGTAATTATTTGTTCTAAAATGTTCTTCCTTCTCCACTAACATATTCAAATAATTCTTATACCTAGCTTCAGCAATCTCACCATTTTCCAAAGCTGATTTAACAGCACAATGAGGTTCGTTTTTATGTATGCAATTATGAAATTTACACTGAGATTTCAATTTAAAAAATTCAGGAAAATAACTGCCCAATTCTGCCACTTCCAATTCCACCAAACCAAACCCTCTTATTCCTGGAGTATCAATAATAGAAGCACCAAAATCAAGCTCATGCAATTCAGAAAATGTAGTAGTGTGTTGTCCTTGCTGATGAGTCTCAGAAACCTCTTTAGTATTGATATCTAACTCTGGTTGCAACTTATTTATTAAAGTGGATTTTCCAACTCCTGAGTGACCAGAAATCATATTTACCTTTCCCTTCATTAACTCCTTTATCTTTGATAAATCATCATTAATTACTGAAGTAGAAAAACAAGTATAACCTATCTTTTCATATACATTTTTAAATTTTGCTTGTTGAAATTTCAACTCATCATTCAATAAATCAACCTTATTAAACAGTAATAAAACCTCAACACCATAAGCATTTGCTGCTACCAAAAATCGATCAATAAAACCAGTAGTAGTTACAGGACTATCCAAAGTAATCATAAGTATGGCTTGGTCAATATTAGCCGCAATAATATGGGTTTGCTTGGACAGGTTTACGGACTTTCGTAAAATATGATTTTTTCTATCATGCAGTTTTACAATCATCCATAATTCTGATTCTTGAACAACCTCAACTTTATCGCCAACTACAATTGGGTTTGTACTTTTTATGCCAGCAATTCGGAATTTTCCTTTCAAACGAGATTGTACAATATCTCCAACTTCCGTTTTTACGGTATAGCGTTTTCCTGTTGTTTTTATAACCACTCCATTCATTGGGGCAAATATACAATTAGATTTTTCTTATATTTGACAATTCTAAAAACTATTAATGATGAAGAAAGTACTTTTCCTTTTATTTACTTTACCCATATTTGGAATTGCACAAAACACTGTTTGTTTCACAATAGATCCTAATCCTGTAAATGGCATTGCTTTTAGCGGATTTACAAAATATGTAGATGTTTTAGGGTGCTTCTTTATTGTTGCAGAAAGCACAATTCCAGATGCAAAAGTATTACATGCAGCTGCAGTTGCTGCAGAATTGTTAGATAACAATGAAGATGGTATAGTAGACGATCCATTAATTGAACTACAATTACAAAACAAACAAGCATTTACACCAATTTTTGCTTATGAAGGGAGTAGTGCAGAAGATTTATTATTCAATAATTATCAGGGAGATGGTGCAAGTGCAGTACTTTATAATAATGAAATAGATCCTACTCAAACAGGGCATTGGGGAGATGATGCAACAGTTGAGGAAGTAATACATACTATTAATCATGTAGGGCATACTAATGTTTATCCAGCTGCCTTTAGTTTACAGCCAAATTCCTCTCTTATGTCTACTGCTATGGATGTGGCAAGAGGAGGTCAATTTTTATCTATTCCAAATCCCTATCCTTCTTCAGCTTGGTATCATTATGATGACTGGACTTGTGATTATGAATGTATGATGATTGAATACATGTATTGGGCACTTGTAAGTAATATGGGAATTTTGGATGACGCTCAAACTGCCTCAGTAATTGCAAATGAATGGGAGCCTTACAATGCAACTCTTTTGCAATCTATGGATATTTTGATGTATGCTTTAATTACTGACTCACAATACACACTTCCTTTACTTGCTCCTGATGGAAACTACTGCCCCAACCCATCTGCTATAACTGAAATAAACACCAACAAAAAACTAATTAAAATTGTAGATGCATTAGGAAGAAATACTCATCAAAACAATAACGGATTATTGTTTTACATTTATAATGATGGAAGTATAGAAAAGAAAGTTATTATTCAATAATTGAATAGCCAAAAAATTCTAGCAAATCTATGTCTTTATTAAAGTAAGTGTTTATAATACCCATATTCTCCTTGTTTATTTTCTTTATTTTTTCTTTATTCAGATTTTGGATTTTCATTTTGCCATCAGTCTTAAAGTTATGTGCTGAAAATTCTAAATCAGAATCAATATCTCCTATTTCAGGGATAAATTTTTTAATCTTCTCTACTAATTCATATTTTGTATCACATAATTCTTCATAAGAAGTAAAAAGAATATTTTCTTTTACTGAAAGTTTATTTTGCTTTTGATACCTCAAACATTTTAAAGCAAACTTTGCAGCATATTCTGCTGTTGCTCCATTTCTTCTCATAATTCCTTCAACTTGAGCATATGGATTTCTTACCATTGCGATAAAGATGGAGTTTTTAAATTCTTTCTTTATTGAATGCACTCTCATTATATTAGGATTGCTTTTATCCATTAGTATACCCATCCTTTGATCCCAATATTTCATCCAAGTTTTTTTGATAAACGCCCAGTCATAATGCACTTCATTATGCCAACCTTTATTTAAAAACATCATGTCTTTTAATTCAGGCAGTAATTGCCCTTCCCTAACACCTAAATGATTATTACAACTCAAATTATTAGAACTAGAAAGAATCTGGTTTAACAAAGTAGATCCACAATAAGGTGGAGTTAAAATAAATAAAAATTGATGATCTTTTCTTCCAAACAAATTATTTGTAAAAAACCTACTAAGTTTTACTAACTGATAATAAGCAAGGTGCAAATACCATCTTGAAGAGTTATGTAATTTCATATCACAAAATTATGATAATTTTAGAATGAATCCTTAACTAATGTCAAAATCTATTGTCTATCTTTGCTAAATGTCATTAATCATAAATAGTGTAAATAAATCTTACGATAAACAACAAGTTCTTACTGATGTTTCCTTTACACTAAACAAAGGTGAAATAGTTGGTTTTTTAGGGCCTAATGGAGCAGGCAAATCTACACTTATGAAAATTATAACTTGCTATTTACAACAAGATAGTGGTAAGGTACAGGTCTGTAACTTAAATATTCAAGAACAAGACATACAAGTAAAAGCAAAAATTGGCTATTTACCAGAGCACAATCCTCTTTATACTGACATGTATATTAAAGAATATCTTTCTTTTATTGGAGGTATTTATGAAGTTGAAAACTTAAATAATCGTGTTGCTGAAATTATCATGCAAACAGGATTAATTTCTGAGCAAAGTAAAAAAATTAGAGAACTAAGTAAAGGATACAGACAAAGAGTTGGCTTAGCTTCAGCACTCTTACATAATCCAGAGGTATTAATTCTTGATGAACCCACAACAGGACTTGACCCTAATCAATTGGTGGAAATTAGAAATCTAATAAAAGAAGTTGGTAAAGATAAAGCTGTACTACTATCCACACACATTATGCAAGAAGTTGATAAAATGTGTAGCCGAGTCATCATCATTAGTAAAGGTAAAATTGTTGACGACCAGTTAATTTCTAATCTCAAAAACAATAAGATCAACCTAGAAGAGCATTTTAGAAAATTGACTGCTTAAAAAGCTTACTATGGGGGTTTATACCTTTTACTTATAGTTCCCATGGCTCCATCAAGCACAAGGATTTTGTTTAATAATAATTATTTTATATCAGATCCCACATTATAACAATACTCAATAAAAAATATAGGTTGTGAAAATTTATGTATTTCATACATCTTACTAAATGTTGGAGTAGAACTTGGCACCTTGCATTTACAAGCTTGCAAAGACACCATAAGACCCATCTCTAAGTCTTACTTTATAAGTATGCTACAATTAAACACGAAAAAATTAAAAAACAACCACAATTATAAAAAATTTTATAATTTTGCATTAATATGTGGATAGATTTGGCCTATTGCAACCACTAAAAAAAATGCTAAAAATAGTATTTCCTTTAGCGCTTTTACGCCAAATCTTCCGATTAAATTATTGTTAAACTTAAAATTTAAAAAGATGTCATATTATTTCACATCAGAGTCCGTTTCAGAAGGACACCCAGACAAAGTAGCAGATCAGATTTCGGATGCATTATTAGATAATTTCTTAGCGCAAGACCCATCATCAAAAGTGGCTTGCGAAACATTAGTTACAACCGGACTTACTGTATTAAGTGGTGAGGTGACAACAGATGCGTATATTGACGTACAAAAGATTGCAAGAGAGGTGATTTTAAAAATTGGTTATGATAAATCAGAATATCAATTTGATGGCGATAGTTGTGGTGTGATTTCTGCAATTCATGAACAATCACCGGATATTAACCAAGGTGTTGTAGAAGGTAAAGGACTAAACAAAGAGCAAGGAGCAGGAGATCAAGGAATGATGTTTGGTTATGCAACAAATGAAACAGAAAATCTTATGCCACTAGCCTTAGATATTTCTCATAAAATATTGATTGAACTTGCTGACATTAGAAAAAAAGGAGTTGAAATGACTTACTTGCGTCCTGACTCAAAGTCACAAGTTACTTTAGAGTATAATGACGATCATACTCCAAAAAGAATTACAGATATAGTAGTTTCTACTCAGCATGATGATTTTGCAGAGGAAAAACCAATGCAAGAGCAAATTGAAAAAGATGTTAAAGAAATATTAATTCCAAGAATTAAAGTTCAATTATCAGAAGATAATAAAGCGCTTTTCGGGACTGAAAAATATCATGTAAATCCAACAGGGAAATTTGTGATTGGAGGGCCACATGGAGATACTGGACTTACTGGAAGAAAAATTATTGTTGATACTTATGGTGGAAAAGGGGCTCACGGAGGTGGAGCATTTTCTGGTAAAGACCCATCAAAAGTAGATAGATCAGCTGCTTATGCTACAAGACACATTGCTAAAAACTTAGTAGCAGCCGAAGTTGCTGAAAGAATTCTAGTGCAAGTTAGTTATGCAATTGGTGTTGCTGAGCCAATGGGGATATTTGTAGATACTTATGGAACTTCAAAAGTAAATTTAACAGATGGGGAAATTGCTGACATTGTAAAAGGAATGCCTTGTTTTAACCTTAAACCTGCTTCTATTATTAACCGTTTAAAACTTAAAAATCCGATTTATTCTGAAACTGCAGCTTACGGGCATATGGGAAGAACATCAGAAAATAAAACTGTTAGTTTCCTTATTAACGGAAAACAAAAAGAAATAGAAGTAGAAACCTTTACTTGGGAAAAATTGGATTGTCAAGAAGAGGTGAAATCTGCATTTAGTTTATAATAAAAAAAACTATTTTTAAGACCGCATCTATGCGGCCTTTTTTATTGCATAATTATGAAGAAAATACTATGTCTACTTTTTATCAGTTTCCAGTTTTCAGTTGTTGCACAAGTGGAAATGAAGTACAATTCAAATACTAAAAATTTACCGAATTGGGCACAACTGATGTATGGAGAAAAACCTGATGAAGGAGAAGTAATGAATGCCTACACCGATTATTATAAAAAGAATAAATTAGTAAAAAATAAACACACTCAGTACTACAAAAGATGGTTAAGGGGTATTAGTAGGTTTTCTGATGCTAAACCAACTATTCAAACTTCAAAAAGCAGTAATCAGTGGGAATGTGTTGGACCTTGGGATTTCGATAAGGATGCTGCAAGTAGTAGTTATGCCCCTGGTGCTGCTCATGTATATACAATAGAACAAGCTGCAAGTAATCCAAATGTATTATATGCAGGCTCTGCTACTGCTGGAGCATGGAAAACTATTGATAAAGGTGATAACTGGAATTTAATTACTCAAGATTTATCTCTAAATGGAGTATATGCTATTGAAATAGATTTTACAAATCCTGAAATTATCTACATAAGTGGAAATGGAGGAATTTATAAATCAGATGATAGTGGTAATACTTGGAATATAATTGGTGATGCTACATTCACAAGTATGTCACACTCAATAAAAGATATAAAACTAGATCCATCAAATAATTTTGAGCTTTTTGTAGCGTCTAATGAAGGTCTTTTTAAATCAATAGATGGAGGAAATAATTTTACACAAATAATGAGTGGAAACTTCTTAGAGATTGAATTCCATCCTAACATTCCAAATACAATGTATTTTGTAAAACAGGCTGGAGATAGTACTCTTTTTTACAGATCAGATGATGGCGGAAATACACTTACAAACTTCACAAATGGATGGCCAAATCCTAATAGTGTTGGAGGTGAGCAAAAAAGAACAGAAATTGCCATAAGCCCTGCTGCTCCTGATAAAATTGTAGCATTAGCAACAGGAAGTGCAAATGGGGGAAGTGGTTTATATGGTATTTACATAAGTGATGATAAAGGAGAGAATTGGACTTTTCAATGTTGTGGGCCTCAGCCTGCAGGTCCTCCAGATTCAGTAAATATAAATATGATGGGCTGGCAACCGGATGGATCAGATGATGGTGGACAATATTATTATGATTTAGGATTAGCAGTAAACCCAACAAATGCTGACATTATTCATGTTGGAGGAGTTCAGCATTGGATATCTTTTGACAATGGAGTCAGCTTTACGTGCCCTGCTAAATGGAGCGAACCTCATAAAAAAGGCTATGTTCATGCTGATATTCATGACATCAACTACTTTGGGAATGATCTGTGGTTTGCATGTGATGGTGGTGTATTCTATTCTGATAATGGAGGAGATAGTATCTATAAAAAACAATACGGAATTGCGGGAGCTGATTTTTGGGGTTTTGGTGCAGGCTTTAAGGATGGAGAAGTAATGCTTGGTGGAACTTACCATAATGGTACAATGCTTAAAGATGGGAATACTTACATAAATGATTGGCTATGTACTGATGGTGGTGATGGGATTAGAGGTTTTGTAAATTTTGGAAATCCAAGAGTTGCTTATAGTGACTATGGTGGAAAGGTACTTTCAGGAGATAGAACAGTTGGAATAGCTGGTTTATCAATAGCAAAAAAACCAAATGCATCCTATATAACAGGAGAATCTTCCCAAATGGAATTTGACCCAAGATGTTATAATTGGAACTATATTGGAGAAGATACAACTCTTTGGCTATCAAAAAATAATGGCGCAAGTTATTCTGCTGTTAATCATTTTAATGATAAAGTAACATCTGTTGAAGTAGCATGGAGTAATCCTGATGTAATTTATGTAGCTACTTGGCCATCATGGTGGGGAACTAAACATATTTATAGATCTTCAGATGCAGGAAATACTTGGATTGAAATTACCCCAACAAATATCAATGGTCAAGATTGGATTCCATATGATATAACAGTAAGTAGTTATGACGAAAATACGCTTTGGATTGCAAGATGCAGTATGTATGGCGGGGTGCAAGATGCGGAAGGTTATGAAGTTTTTAAATCGGTAGATGGTGGACAAAACTGGATAAATTGGAGTACACCAACTCTTGATAATATTAATATTACTAATATTGAACATCAAAGAGGAGGAAATGGGGTGTATATAGGAACAAGGGAGTCTGTTTACTACAGAAATAATTCTATGGCTGATTGGGATATTTATGATTCTAATTTACCTAAAAATACATATTCAACACAGTTAATCCCTTATTATCGTGAGGGGCTTTTACAAAATGGAACTAATAGAAGCGCTTATGAAATTGATTTTTATGAGAACACACCTCCATCTGCACAAATAGCAGCAGATAGACTAGAAATTAATTGTATGAATGATACGGTAAAGTTTGTTGATCATTCGGCCGTAAGATTAAGCAGTGCTTCTTGGCAATGGTCTTTCCCTGGAGGGACTCCTTCTACATCTACTCAGGAAGACCCAGTTGTTGTTTATCCTCAACCTGGTGCTTATGATGTAAGTTTAACTGTCACTGATGCTTTCGGAACAAGCTCACAATCTTATACTGATTTCATTACTTATGCTGATTCAATATCATTAATAACAAATTCAATAAATTTTGATCAAGATTTTGAGAATAGTAACTTCCCTCCTACAGCATGGGAATTAGAATCACCATCTTTTAGTTGGCTTTCTACTGTTGTTGATTTTGGAATAGATTGTCTTCCGACAACTACGGCTTATGTTAATCATTACTGGATTCAATATCCTGGTGAAGAAGCCTATTTAATTAGCAACAAGGTATCCTTAGGAAATGGAGTAAGTGCTCAAAACTGGTTAACTTACGACTATGCTTATTCCGGATATGCAAGTGGTTATGATGATGGATTAAGAATTGATATCTCTACTGATTGCGGTAGCACTTGGGATTCGATTTATGGAGCTATCGGTACAGATTTGCAAACTGTACCTTATGAAGGAAGTGCTTGGTCTCCTACTTGTGGCAGCTGGGCAAGTGATAGTATCAATTTAAGTACTTGGGGACTAAATGGAGATACAATTATGGTACGTTTCGTTGCTATTAATGATTATGGAAATCATTTTTACATGGACAATATAAATATTAATGGGCAAAACATTCTTGCGATTGAAGAAGGGGAGACTGTTAATACTAATACCTTAATTTACCCGAACCCTACCAAAGGAATATTTAACATTCGTACAGATGCCAATAACATGAAAGTTGAAGTATATTCTACTCTTGGACGATTGGTTGCTAATGAAATTATTCATGGTGGCGTGCAGCAAATTGACCTCAGCAAACAAGCAAAAGGTATCTATTTTGTAAAGTTAATGCATAAAGGGACAACTGAGCAAAAGAAGTTAGTGGTGCAGTAAGATTAGTTATTTGTTATAAACTCAAAATTTCAATAAATAAAAAAGCCCTCCAAATTGGAGGGCTTTTATTTTATATTTAAATACTAAAATTATATATGAATAACCTCATCATAAGCATCAGCTACAGCTTCCATTACTGCTTCACTCATTGTTGGGTGAGGATGAACTGCTTTCAACACTTCATTTCCTGTAGTTTCTAATTTACGCGCAACAACTGCCTCAGCAATCAATTCCGTAACATTGTATCCTATCATATGGCAACCTAACCATTCGCCATATTTAGCATCAAAAATAACTTTTACAAAACCATCCTTATGTCCTGCTGCAGATGCTTTTCCTGATGCAGTGAAAGGGAACTTCCCTACTTTAATTTCATATCCTGCTTCTTTTGCAGCAGCCTCTGTCATTCCTACTGATGCAATCTCTGGACTAGCATAAGTACAACCAGGAATATTTCCATAATCAATTGGCTCAGGGTTATGTCCTGTAATTTTTTCTACACAAATAATCCCTTCAGCAGATGCAACATGTGCCAATGCTTGATTCGGCAAGACATCACCAATAGCATGATATCCACTTACATTTGTATTGTAGAAATCATCTACCAAAATTTTTCCTTTTTCTGTTTTAATACCAACTTCTTCCAAACCAATATTCTCAATATTAGCAACAATTCCAACAGCTGAAAGCACCACATCACATTCTATATTTTCTTCCCCTTTTTTAGTTTTTATTATTACTTTACAGCCTGTGCCATTAGTGTCTATTTTCTCAACAGATGAGTTCGTCATTACTTTAATTCCTGACTTTTTGAATGATCTTTGTAACTGCTTGGAAACATCAATATCCTCAACAGGAACAATATTTGGCATAAACTCAACAACAGTAACATCTGTACCCATTGCATTATAGAAATAAGCAAACTCTACACCAATTGCTCCAGAACCAACAATCACCATTTTTTTAGGTGCCTTTGCTAAAGCAAGCGCATCTCTATATCCAATTATTTTTTTTCCATCTTGAGGTAAATTAGGTAGTTGTCTACTTCTAGCACCTGTTGCTATAATAATATTTTTTGCTGAATAATCAGTTGATTTACCATCAACAGTAACAGCTACTTTATTTCCTGGCTTTACTTTTCCGAAACCATAAATTACTTCAACCTTGTTCTTTTTAAGTAAATATGCAATCCCACTACTCATACCATCGGCAACATCTCTACTTCTTTTAATAATTGCAGGAAAATCAGCATTTGCATCTTTAACAGTAATTCCATAGTCCTCTGCATGATTAATATATTCGAAAACTTGAGCTGATTTTAATAATGCTTTAGTTGGAATACAACCCCAGTTTAAGCAAATCCCACCTAAGCTTTCTTTTTCAATAATAGCTACTTTCAATCCTAATTGTGAAGCTCGGATAGCTGACACATAACCTCCAGGACCACTTCCTAACACGATAACATCAAAGTTCATATTTTTAAATTTTTATTTAAGACTGCAATATTACTCAAAACATCATGAATATTATTGACATAATACAAATTTTTAAAACATGAACTATACATCTTAAAATTTGTATTTTTGCGACTTAAATATTTTAGATGATAAACTATACTATTTCATATAACAACCCACATAGGCACTTTGTTGATTTTGAATTTACTACCAAAACAAATGAAGCAAAAACCATGCAGTTTCAGCTTTCTGCATGGCGTCCTGGAAGATATGAGTTAGCAAATTTTTCTCAAAACATTCAAAAATGGGCTGCTTTTGATGAAAATAATAATCCTCTTCCATTTAAGAAAATTACTAAAGATTTATGGGAAGTAGATACAAATGGAACAATTGAAATTACAGTTACTTATAACTTTTATGCAAACCAATTGGATGCTGGCGCTTGTTATTTAGATGAATACCAATTGTATTTAAATCCTGTACAATGCATGTTCTATATTGTTGATAGAATGGAAGAATACTATAAAATTGTATTTGATATTCCTAAAAATTATAAGATTGCCTCATCAATGATGCAGGAAGAAAATATGCTTACGGTAAAAGGTTATGACATGCTTTCAGAATCACCAATTATTTGTTCGGATACTTTACAGCACGGAACATATGAAGTAGATGGAATTGTATTTCATTTGTGGTTTCAAGGAGAGTGTAAGCCAGACTGGGGGAAACTTAATAAAGATTTTGTAGCTTTTACAAAAAGCCAGATAAAACACTTTGGCGGATTTCCTGTTGATGAATATCATTACTTTTTTCAAATCACTCCTTACAGAAGTTATCATGGAGTAGAGCACACCAAAAATACGGTCTTGCTTTTAGGTCCTGGAAAAGAAATAATGGATAAAAGGTATGAAGATCTTTTGGGAGTTTGTTCTCATGAGCTCTATCATACTTGGAACGTAAAGTCCATCCGGCCAGTAGAAATGTATCCATACGATTATACCAAAGAAAATTATTTCAGAACTGGATTTGTTGCAGAAGGAGTCACTACTTATATGGGCGATATGATGCTGTATAATTCAGGAGTTTTTAATTGGGAAGCATTTGTAAAAACACAAAACCAAAATATAGAAAGACACTTAACTAACTATGGAAGGTTTAATCTATCGGTTGCTGATAGTGGTTTTGATAATTGGTTAGATGGCTATAAATTAGGAGCTCCTAATAGAAAAACATCAATTTACCCTGATGCTTCAATTTGCATGTTGATGATAGATTTAGAGATTATCCAAAATACGGAAGGAAAAAAAAGTTTACATTCTGTAATGAAAGAACTCTATGAAGATTTTGCTTTAAAAGAAAAAGGATATTCTGAAGATGATTTTAGAAATATATGCGTGAAATTTGGAGGGCTGAAAGTAGCCGAGATTTTTGAAAATCATATTTATGGAACAGAGGATTACATCCCAACTTTAAAAACGGTTTTGGAAGTAGTTGGTTTGGAATTAAAAGAAATGAAAAACCCTAATCTATCTGCTCAATATTTTGGATTTATAGCTGTAAAAGAGGATGGTAAAATCATTATTAAAAAGGTAGAACCGAATTCGGTTACAGATAAAAAAGGAATTGCTCCTGAAGATGAAATTACAAAAGTAAATGGGGAGAAAATTGAAGGAAAACTTTCAGACACCTTGAAAGGTTGTAAAGAGAATGTCACTTTAACAATAAAAAAGAAGTTTTCAGAAGAAACTATATCTTTAGCTGTTGGAAATCAGTACAAACTTTTGGAAATTGTAAGAATAAAAAAACCAACAGAAGAGCAATTAACTTTAAGAAAAGTATGGTGTAATAATTAAAAATGAAAACAATTACTTTACATAATAAATCATTTGAAGTTTTTATTGCTGAAACTGAAATTGCAGCTATAGTGCATTCAATGGCTAATAATATAAATGAAGCAAGAATACAAGATCCACTTTTTATCTCTGTATTAAATGGTTCTTTCATGTTTTCTTCAGATATAATGAAGAAAATTACTCTCCCAAACACTGAAATATCTTTTGTTAAGCTTTCATCATATTCAGGAACAGAAACAACTGGAGAAGTAAGTGAACTAATTGGTCTAGGACAAGATATTAGACATAGAAATGTCATAATCCTTGAAGATATAATTGATACAGGAATTACCTTAGAGAAAATAATATCTCTACTTAAAAAAGAAAATGTAGCTGATATAAAAGTGGCTACATTACTCTTTAAGCCAGAGGCATATACAAAAGAAATTCCTATTGATTTTATTGGCAAATCAATTGCAAATAAATTTGTTGTGGGATACGGGCTAGATTATGATGAAATTGGGCGTAATTTGCCACATATTTTTAAATTAAAAAACTAAACTGAAAATCAATGTTAAACTTAGTATTATTTGGCCCTCCTGGTGCAGGTAAAGGAACGCAATCTAACTTATTAATTGACAAATACAAGCTAGTACACCTTTCAACTGGCGATATTTTAAGAGCAGAAATAGCTGCAGGAACTGTTTTAGGATTAGAGGCAAAAACATTAATGGATAAAGGTGATTTAGTACCAGATGAAGTTGTTATTGGAATGATATCTTCCAAATTAGATAATAACCCAAAAGCAAATGGATTTATTTTTGATGGCTTCCCAAGAACTACAGCACAAGCTGAAGCTCTGGATAACTTATTATTTAAGAAAGGAACTAAAATTTCTGCTATGCTTTCTTTATTAGTTGCAGACGAAGAATTAATAAGAAGATTACTAGCAAGGGGAGAAAGCTCAGGAAGAGCAGACGACCAAAATAAAGATATTATTGCAAACAGAATTAACGAATATAATAATAAAACCGCACCACTTAAAGACTATTATTCTACACAAAATAAACTATCTGAAATTAAAGGTAATGGTACTGTAGAAGATATTGCAAGTAAACTTAATATTGTGATTGATATATTATAAATGAGAGTTAAAAATTCCAACTTTGTTGATTATGTAAAAATCTTTTGCCGTTCTGGTAAAGGAGGTGCTGGATCCTCCCACTTTAGGAGAGATAAAACCACAGCAAAAGGTGGTCCTGATGGTGGAGATGGAGGGCATGGAGGAAGTGTAATTATTAGAGGAAATAAACAAATGTGGACTTTACTTCATTTGCGTTATCAAAAACACATTTTTGCTGACCATGGTGGTGACGGAACTGGAAGTAATAGCTTTGGCAAAGATGGAGTGAGTAGTTATATTGAAGTTCCTTTAGGTACAATTATTAAGCATGCTGAAAGTGGAGAAGTCTTATTTGAAATTACAAATGATGCAGAAGAAATTACGCTCGTAAAAGGTGGAATGGGTGGAAGAGGAAATTCTCACTTTAAATCCCCAACCAATCAAGCTCCAAGATATTCTCAGCCTGGTGGTGATGTTATTGAAGATTGGTTTGTTTTAGAGCTAAAAGTATTGGCTGACATTGGTTTAGTTGGGTTTCCTAATGCAGGAAAATCAACTTTATTATCTGTAGTTTCAGCTGCAAAACCACAAATTGCAAATTATCCGTTTACAACTCTTGTACCAAACTTAGGAATTGTTTCTTATCGTGATAATCAATCGTTTATTATGGCAGATATTCCTGGAATTATTGAAGGGGCATCTGAAGGAAAAGGACTTGGATTACGATTCTTGCGACATATTGAAAGAAATTCTACCCTACTATTTATGGTGCCAGCAGATTCAGCTGATATTTCAAAAGAATACGAAATATTATTAGCAGAATTACAAAAATATAATCCTGAACTTTTGGATAAAGATAGGATACTTGCCATTAGTAAATCTGATATGTTAGATGAAGAACTAATAGCTGAAATAAAAGAGGAATTACCAACTGACTTGCCTTGTCTTTTCATCTCATCAGTAGCACAACAAGGAATTACGGAATTGAAAGATTTAATCTGGAAAAAACTAAATGAGTAATGGGAAGTCTGCAAAAAATAGATGAATATCTTTTCAGATTAATCAACTCTGCAGGTTGGGAACAAATGGATCAGCCAATGATTCTTATTTCCTCAAAATGGTTTTGGATTCCACTTTATATTTATATTCTTTATTTAATTTACAAACGATTATCAGATCAATTCATCAAAATATTATTATCATTAGGATTACTAATTTTTATAGCAGATTTTGGAAGTGTTCATCTATTCAAGGAAGTATTTGAAAGAGCAAGACCTTGTCATTTTTTAGAAGGAATAAGAGTAGTTGATGGTTGTGGAGGTCCTTTCGGATTTATTTCCTCACACGCATCTAACTCCTTTGCTATTGCCTTTTTTATTGCTTTATTGTTCCGTAATTTTTGGGGATTTGCCTGGCTATTTTCTTGGGCTGTGGTTATCGGATTTAGCCGTATTTATTTGGGAGTTCATTATCCTTTTGATATTTTAGGAGGTATGTTTTGGGGACTATTTGTAAGTTTGCTAATCTATTATATTTATAAAATGAAAATTAAAGATTTTGACTTATTATGGTTTATATGGTTAGCCTTAGTATGTGTATGGAACTTTGTTTGGCCTGAAGTGCCACCAATTGCAGATGTATTGGTTGCAATTTTTTTATCACTTGTAGTAGTTACATTTAAAAATAGAAAGAAATGAAAAAAATACTCATACTTATACTTATCATTTTTACAGGATTTCAATCTTTTGCACAAAAAAAGTCAAAAGGTATTTCCTTGTCCTTGCAAGTAGGATCAGACAATGAAACAGAAAAACCTAAACTAGTTGTTGGTATTGTTGTTGACCAAATGCGTTACGATTATATCTATCGATTCTGGAAGGATTTTGGAAATGATGGTTTTAAAAGATTAATAAATGAAGGTCACTTTTTCAGGAATGCACAATTCGGATATGTTCCGACTTATACGGGACCCGGACACGCGAGTATTTTCACGGGAACTACCCCTGCAGTTCACGGAATTATTGCTAATGATTGGTACGACAAGAACTCAGGAGATTATATTTATTGTGCTGGAGATGGTGATATGCATACCGTTTGTAATTGCGAACAAAAAAATGTAGATGTACAATCTGCTGACGGGAAGATGTCACCACATCATATGCTAACAACATCCTTTACCGACGAGTTAAAACTATTCAATGCAAACAGTAAAGTTTATGGAATATCTTTAAAAGATAGAGGGGCTATATTGCCCGCAGGACATACAGCTAATGGGGCGTATTGGATGAATAGTGAGGGTAAATGGATTACCTCTTCTTTTTACATGGAGAATCTACCAGATTATATTCAAAAAATAAATGACAATAATCCAGCTCAAAATTATTTGCAAGGGGAGTGGAAAGTAAAAGGAGAATTCAATCATAATTTAGACTCCTTACTAATACAAAAAGGTGGAAGTGCAATAAAAAAGACACCATTTGGAAATACTATTTTAAATGATTTAGCACTTGAAATACTTAAGAAAGAAAAATTAGGACAAGGGGAAAACACCGATATTTTAACGGTTAGTTTTTCTTCTACCGATTATATTGGTCATCAATATGGCCCTCATGCTTCTGAAATTAATGACACTTATATTCGTTTAGATAAGGATATAGCTAAACTTTTAAAAATAATTAATAGTAAAGTTGGTTTTGAAAATGCAATTGTATTTATCACTGCCGATCATGGAGTAGTTTCGGAACCTCATCAACTTTTAGAAAGAAATATTCCCGCTGGTTATTTTGATGGTTCTATCATGAAAAATGAGCTGCTCACTCATCTAAATACTAAATATGGAGAGGGAGATTGGATTAAAAATTACTCAAACAACCATTTGTTTTTAAATCATGAATTGATTGAAGAAAAAAAAATAAGTTTGGAAGAAATTCAGAGAAATTGCGCACAGTTTTTCTTGAAATATGAGTGGGTTAAAAATACTTATACAGCAACACAATTACACGAAAATGAATATTCAAATTCTTTTCATTCTCTAGTGCAAAGAGGTTTTAATCAGAAAAGATCAGGTGATGTAATTGTGAGCTTGCAAACTGGATGGCTCTCAACATATTGGTCAACCGGAGGTACTACACACGGTTCTTCTTATAGTTATGACACTCATGTCCCTCTTATTTTTTGGGGAGGGAATATTCCAAAAGGACAAACTGATAGAAAAGTAAATATTCGTGATATTGCCCCAACAATTTCTACAATTTTAGGAACTGCATATCCTAATGGGTGTACCGGAAACCCTTTGCCAGAAGTTACAGAGTGAAAGAAATAAAATCAGATAACTATTCTATTTGGCATGGAGAAAATTTCCTTTCCAAATTAGATTTTTCTGGCTATTCCAAGGTAGCAATACTAGTTGATGAGAATACAAAAAGAGATTGTTTGCCAAAACTTCCAAAAATTGAAAACTCTATAATTATTGAGGTTACTTCAGGAGAAATAAATAAAAATATTTCTAGCTGTAATTATATTTGGGAACAACTTTCAGAACATAATTTTGATAGAGATTCCTTACTGATAAATTTAGGAGGAGGTGTGATTGGTGATATGGGTGGTTTTGCAGCTTCTACTTATAAAAGAGGGATTGATTTTATACAAGTTCCGACTACTTTATTAGCTATGGTAGATGCATCAGTTGGCGGTAAATTAGGAGTAGATTTGAATGGCTTAAAAAATCAAATTGGTGTATTTAACAATCCTGAATCAGTATTAATTTTACCAGAATTTCTAGAAACACTACCAGAAAATCAGTTGAAATCTGGCTTTGGTGAAGTTATAAAACATGCACTAATTTCAGATAAGAATTTATGGCAAGAAATTATTTCAATTCCTTTTAATGAAATGAATTGGGAGAAAATAATTGAAACATCAATAAATATAAAAAACAAAATTGTCTTATCTGACCCGTATGAAAAAGGAGAAAGAAAAAAGCTAAACTTCGGACATACTTTCGGACATGCAGTTGAAACTTATTATTTAGAAAAAGGAACTCCCATTTTACATGGAGAGGCTGTACTAATGGGAATACTTTTAGAATTAGAATTGTCATTAGTTACACAAGAACAAAATAATGAAATCAAAAATTATATTTTATCTAATTTTTCTTTACCCTTTACTCCAAAAAAATCAGATTTACTACCTTTTTTAATGAATGATAAAAAAAATAAAGTAGGGAAAGTTAACTACTCTTTACTTACAAACATAGGTAGTTGTAGTGTAGATAATTTATTTTCTACAGATGAATTATAGAGTTTCACATCCAACTAAAGTAGTGAATTGTGAAATAGATTTACCCTCATCAAAAAGTATCTCAAACAGATTATTAATTATTCGTTCACTTTGTAAAGAAAGTTTTGGAATTAAAAACCTATCTGATTCTGATGATACAATCTTGCTTAAAAATGCTTTAAATTCTAAGGAAAAAATAATTAATGTTTCTCATGCAGGGACTTCTTTTCGTTTTTTAACTACTTTTCTATCAATTCAGAAAGGGAAAGAATTTATTTTAAACGGATCGGACAGAATGAAGCAAAGGCCCATAAAGCAGTTGGTAAATTCTTTAAAAGAATTAGGAATTAAAATTGAATATTTAGAGAAAGAGGATTTTCCTCCATTAAAAATTATTGGAACAGAAATTGATGGGGGAGAAATAGGAATTGACGGAACAATAAGTTCTCAGTTTATTTCATCACTTTTATTAATCGCACCTAATCTAAGAAATGGTCTAATACTTAAAATAAAAGGGGAATTAGTTTCGAAATCTTATGTATTAATGACCTTAAAATTGATGGGTGAATTTGGAATTTATTGGACATGGAACAATGATGTAATTACTATTCTAAAGCAAGAATATGTAGCAAAAAAATACATTGTAGAATCAGATTGGTCTGCTGCAACTTTTTGGTTTCAATGCGCATCATTATCTGAAAAATGTAAAATAATCCTAAGAGGACTAAACGAGGAGTCTATTCAAGGGGATTCTACTTGTAAAAAAATTTTTAAAGATTTAGGAGTAGATTCAGTGTTTAAAAATGGGAATTTAATATTGACAAAAAATAAAAATATTAGCCCTTCAGCAACTTACAATCTCCTTCAAACACCTGATATTTATCAATCATTAAAATGCACACTTTTTTCCTTAAAAATGGATGCAGAATTTACAGGAATTCAAACTTTAAAAAATAAAGAAACAGATAGGATAACAGCAGTAGAAAATGAGCTGCTAAAACTTAATACACCAAAAATAATTGAAACTTATAACGACCATAGAATGGCAATGAGTTTTGCTCCACTTTCGTTAAAATTTGGAGAGTTGCAGATAAGTAATCCAGCAGTTATAAGTAAATCATATCCTAATTATTGGAAAGATTTAAAAAAAGGGGGGTTTAAAATATCTTCTTAATTTCGCTTAAACACTCAATCTCAAATTTTGGATTTTCAGCATGTTCTATTCTCTCAGGATTAAAATAAACACCATCTATTCCAGAATTTTGACATCCTAAAATATCTACAATTAGATTATCTCCAATATAAATACTTTCATCTTTTATTGCATTTGCCAAAGTAAGTGCATGAGAAAAAATTAAAGTATTTGGTTTTTTTACCCCTGTTTTCTCAGAAGTTATTATCTGATTAAAATAAGGTTTCAAATTAGAATATTCTAACTTAATATGTTGTGTTTTGTCAAATCCGTTAGTGATAATGTGAAGTTCATACCTGTCTTTTAAGTAGTCTAAAACTTCAATTGCATGTGGATATAACCTGTTCTTTCTAGGACAAATATCAATATAATCTTCACCTATTTTCTCTGCAAGCTTAAAGTCATTTATTCCAAAATCTGAAAGTGTTTTTTGAAACCTTTCTCTTCTTAAATCTTTTTGAGAAATTTTATCTACTCTGTATAAATCCCAAAGTTTAGCATTATGATCTTTATAAGTTCTTATGAAATCTTCATAATCATCTACTCCTATTGCATTCATTTTGTATGTATTACAAAGTTCTAATAAAGTTTCATGAGAATTTGTTTCAAAATCCCAGAGAGTTCTATCTAAATCAAAGAAAATATGTTTGTATTTCATTTACTCTTTCTCTCCAAAAGCTAAATCCCCAGCATCACCAAGCCCAGGCACTATGTAAGATTGTGCCGTCATTTCTTCATCTTCTGCCCCGACCCATAAAGTCCAATTTTTTACAGGGGAGTTTTCTTTCAAATATTGAATTCCTTCAGAACTTGCAATAATTGCTACAACATGAATATGCTTCGGATTCCCTTTTAAAAGGAGAGCTTCCATAGCTAACACCATGGAGCTCCCACTAGCCAACATTGGATCACACAAAATAACAATCTTTCCTTCTAAAGATGGAGAAGCCATATATTCAATCTTAATTACATAATCACTGTCTTTTTTATGTTTTCTATAAGCTGAAATAAAAGTATTTTCAGACCTGTCAAAATAATTAAGTAGACCTTGATGAAGTGGAAGTCCTGCTCTTAATATAGTCGCTAAAACTGGGGCTTTTGTCATTACACTTTCAGAAGAAATTCCTAATGGAGTAGTGATATTTTTATTTTCATAATCCATTTTTTTACTTATTTCATAAGCAAAAATCTCTCCAATTCTTTCAATATTTCTCCTGAACCTTAATGAGTCATTTTGAATTTTAACATCTCTAATCTCCCGAATGAAATGATTAAATATTGAGTTATTTATTCCTAAATTATTAAATTTCATACTTACTGTTTTATTAATTTAACCATCTCCTCATATACATTCTTCCATCCTTTCCATTGACCAAAATTACTAAAAGTATCATTATGCCAAACACTTATTAAAGTTCCATCTATTTTTTTAACTGTATCAATGAGTTCAGAAATTTCACACATAACATCATCAGCACTAGTATTCATATTAAATTTCAAAACATCATCAGTAATTGCAAAAGGATGAATTTTAATTGGCAACTCTTGTTCCATATCCAAATCATAAAAAGTAAAGGATGAAGCAATACCAGCCCTAAATCCTAATTCGGATGCATACCCCATTGTGTAATCATCAGTAATACCTGAAGCAATAAGTTTTTTATAAGTTGCTGGTAAGGAAAGTTTCAAAAAATGCTGTCGACTCAAAGAAACCTCCCTTTTTTGGATATACTCCAATCTTTTTATTTCTTCTTGTAACTTTACAATATTCTTATTTGAGCCAAATGAAGGGTGAATTCCTACAGGAGCTAAGTCCGCAAGGCGTTTAATCAAAGAATTAACACTACTATTTGTATGTGATAAATTCTTATCATTCAGTCCATAATCACCTAACAGAACAAAATACTTCACATTTAAATCATATTTTTTCTGAAGATTAAATTGTAAGCTATAAGTATCATAAGGGTCTTTTCTTTTTCTGAAAATTACCTCTACTGACTGTTTTATTTCTGAAAAATTAAAAGACAAACCCGATTTTATAAGAAAAGCGAAAAAACGTACGAATCCCTTCCCTTTATAAAGGTAGGCATTATCAATATCAATTGTGGAAATATATTTAAACTTTGGTTTATTTATTTGAAGTTCAGGGTATTTATTTTGTAGAAACGTTATAAATTCTTGTCCCCAAATATTTACAATTGGTCTTTTTAAAAAACCCTCTTTATAAGCAATACATTCTGATGCTTTATACCTTCCGTATTTATCTTTCAAGTGCGGGAAATATTCCTCATACCTACTAATCAAATAAAAAGTAGCAGCAAATAAATCATGATGATATGACTCTTGGTGAGTATTAGCAAACAAATAAGGATTCTCATTTATTTCTACAAAGTTAACTTCCACCTCATTTATATGTCTTTCTTGTAATAAATCTGCTGACTCAACAAATACCTCTCCGTCAATTAGAATTGATTTAGAATAATTTAATCTTGGTGAAGTTGAAGTTAAATAAAAACCCTTATCATCAGTAAGCTGATATTCAACTTGATATATCTGATGAAAAATGACTTTAAAAACATACTTATGTCTTGCAGTTATCTTGGGAATATAAATCAGTAAATTTTGCACGGAACAAATATAAAAAAAAGGACTTATCAAATGATAAGCCCTTTTAAATAATCTAATATTTTAAAAATTATGCTAATGCATTTACATGCTTAGTTAATTTAGATTTTAAGTTTGAAGCTTTATTCTTATGAATAATATTAGTTTTAGTTAACTTATCTAACATTGCAGATACTTTAGGTAACATTGCTGTTGCTTCTTTTTTATCAGTAGAAGCTCTAAGATCTCTTACTGCATTTCTTGCAGTTTTATTCTTATACTTATTCAACAATCTTCTAGTTTCAGTTTGTCTAATTCTTTTTAACGCTGATTTATGATTTGCCATAGTTTTTATTTTTTGTAGCCCGTAGGGGAATCGAACCCCTATTTTACGGATGAAAACCGCATGTCCTAACCGTTAGACGAACGGGCCATCACTTTTCTCAAAATTGAGGTTGCAAATTTATACTTTTTTTTAATTCCTCAAAGAAATTAGTCATTATTTGTTTCAGAAGAGAATTTGAATCCCAAACGTTTAGAAGTTTTAATTTTATGATTGTGGTTTATATCTAGTATTTGATGTAAAGAAACAACTTTTACATCATTAAAATTAGGTGTTTGTAAATCAAAATTTAGAGCATAAATCATAGCTGTATCAATAATTTTACAAATCTGAATTTCATCTATTTGCTGATTAACAAAATCATTAAACAAGAAACCTAACTGCTTTTCCCCTTCAAGAAAAAAATGATTATCCTTATTAATAAAGATCCGAGCAATCAAAAATCCTGCATCATTCAAGCGATTATACTTTAAAGAGTCTGAAAGAAAATTATAAATATTTATCACTCCACAAAAGGACCTCATTTTATCCTCATTTACATAAGCTAGCTTATGTATTTGATGTGAAGAATCAAAATCAAAAACATTTGAATGCATATGAAACAAAAGTGTGTCACCAGAGAATTTTAATTTAGCATCAAAATCCCCAGATTCTTCATAAGAAACCTCAACATCTTTATTTTGAATTTCATTATTTAAACTGTTTGCTTTTTCTTGCAATACATCTTGAAAATTAGCAAAAACATTTTTAGTAATTCGATAAATCTTTTGCTTAGTACAAGCCTTTTCTTTCAACAAACTAACTATTTTTTCTTTTGAATTCATAATTAATATGCTTTTGCAAATAACACTCGTTTATTAGATGGTTTTCCGCTAAATAAACAAGCTCCACTTTCCTTTTTTGCATCAATTGGAATACATCTAATAGTTGCTTTTGTTTCCTTTTTAATTAATTCCTCTGTTTCAAAAGTTCCATCCCAATGCGCATAAACAAAACCACCTTTATTAATAAGTTCAACAAACTTCTCTTTTGAGTCAGCTTTGTAAGTTTTTTCCGCACGAAAATCAAATGCTTTTCGATATAAATTTTCTTGAATTTTTTCTAACAAATGCTCCACCTTATTCTCAATTTCTTTTATCTGATATGTTTCTTTTTCTAATGTATCTCTTCTGGCAACTTCAATTGTACCATTTTCTAAATCACGAGCACCAAGTGCTAAACGCAATGGCACACCTTTAAGCTCATATTCTGCAAACTTCCATCCTGGCTTATATGTATGCCTATTATCAAACTTAACTGAAATTCCTTTATCCTCTAAGTTCTTTTTAACTTTTAAAGCTACTTCCGAAACTTTTTCTAATTGCTCATCTCCTTTATAAATAGGAACTATAACGACTTGATACGGCGCTAATTTAGGTGGCAAAACTAAACCCTTATCGTCAGAATGTGTCATTACTAAAGCGCCCATCAAACGAGTAGAAACCCCCCAAGAAGTTGCCCAAACATATTCCTTTTTTCCTTCTTTGTTAGAAAACTTTACATCAAAAGCTTTTGCGAAATTCTGACCTAAAAAGTGAGAAGTTCCTGCTTGTAAAGCCTTCCCATCTTGCATTAGTGCCTCAATACAATACGTTTCAAGTGCACCTGCAAACCTTTCATTTTCTGATTTTACACCTTTAATTACTGGCATTGCCATAAAATCTTGAGCAAAATCAGCATACACATCTATCATTTGTTCCGTTTCAGCAATTGCTTCCTTTTTAGTTGCGTGAGCTGTATGTCCTTCTTGCCACAAAAACTCAGCAGTACGCAAAAATAATCTAGTACGCATTTCCCACCTTACCACATTAGCCCATTGATTCACTAAAATAGGTAAATCTCTATAGGATTGTATCCATTTTCTGTAAGTATCCCAGATGATAGTTTCAGAAGTAGGACGAACAATTAATTCTTCTTCCAATTTTGCATCAGTATCAACAATAACACCTTTTCCATTAGGATCATTTTTTAAGCGATAATGAGTAACAACAGCACATTCTTTAGCGAAACCATCAACATGACTTGCTTCTTTACTAAAATATGATTTAGGTATAAAAAGAGGAAAATAAGCATTTTCATGTCCTGTCTCTTTAAACTTTTTATCTAATTCAGCTTGCATTTTTTCCCATATTGCATATCCATAAGGTTTGATAACCATACAACCTCTTACTCCTGAATTTTCTGCTAAATCAGCTCCTTGAACAATCTCATTATACCATTGCGAATAGTCCTCTTCTCTTGATGTTAATTTTTTTGCCATTTAATCTTAAAAAATGTAATTTTGTAGTATTAATTTCGTTTACCAAAAAGGTAGTACAAAACTAATAAATTAAACGAGCATAAGTTTATGAGTATCAAACAAAAAATTATAGCTATGAAAAACCTACTTCTCCCCTCAATATTAATGTTGTTTTTAGCATCTTGCATAACAACAACTCATGTGCATTATTCTGATCCTAATTATTTAGAAAGTGATGAATTTAGCACCTATGAAGAAATGACTGTAAATAATCAAGTAGAAAATGAAACGATAACTACTGATACAGGAACAACAGTCAACAATTATTATGGTGATTATTATGAAGCTGATGATTACTATGACTATAGTTTTTCATCAAGAATAAGAAGATTTCATAGGCCAATGTCCAGTACTGGATATTATGGCGGAATTTATACTGACTACTATTGGTATAATAATGACCCATTTTATTGCGGAACAAGCATCTATTATGGTTACAACTGGAATTCTCCTTACTATTCTTATTACAGTTACTCCCCTTATTATTACAATTACTACTACTCTCCTTACTATACTGGGGGCTACTATTCTTATTACGGATACGGATACAACCATCACCACAATAACAATATTACTGTAAATACAAATAGCAATCACACATACACAACTGGACACAGAGGAGTACTTACTTCAAGAGGAAATAGAGGTATGAAAACCAATACTAACAATAACAACTCATCTACTGTAAATATCAGAAACAACAATTCAATAAAAACCAATTCGACTAACACCAGAAGTAATAGTTCGAATTCAACTGTAAAAATAACAAATACTTACAGAGGAAATACAACTACTAAAACAAATATTGGAGTTAGTAAAAACACTTACAATAACAGTAACTACAAAAGCAATTCAACAAATAGTAACAAAAAAAGAGGGAATAGCTCCAATAAAAACAGCACAACAACTAAAACAAACAACAGAATTAACAACACATATTCTTCACCAAAAACCAACAACAGAAGCTACAATTCAAATTCTGGGAGCAGATCAAATAGTAACAATAGATCCTCAGGAGGAAATAAAAGAAGCTCAAAACCAAGAAGATAAAAATGATAAAAAGAATTTTAGGAATTGCTATAGCAATCAGCACAACACTTAACGCACAAAATGAAGTTGACGCATTAAGATATTCAACACATGACAATTTAGGATCTGCAAGATATTCTGCAATGGGTGGTGCATTTGGCTCACTAGGAGGAGAGTTTTCAGCTTTAAGCTTGAATCCTGCAGGCATTGGAATGTATCAGTTTAGTGAATTTACTTTCACGCCAACATTTAATTTAAATAGCACTAAATCATACTTTAATGGAACAAATACTGCTGATTATAACACAGGATTAGACATAGGTAATCTAGGGTTAGTTTTTACTATACCAAAGGAAGATACTGACTGGAAAAGAATTAATATTGCTATAGGCTGGAATCAATTAGCAAGTTACAACAGAAGTGTAAGGATTGAAGGAGATAATAGTGGATTGACTTTTACTGATAATATTGTTGACGCCACTAATGGCTTTTCTATGAACGATCTTTCAGAAGGAAATGCTTATTCCGAATCAGTAATGGCTTGGAATACTTATTTAATTGACCCCTTATTTAATGGGGATAGTGTAGTAGATGGACAATATATTTCAAATTTTTCTAACGGCACAAAAAATCAGTTTAAAAGCATAAATTCAAGAGGGATTTTAAATGAATTTGTATTTTCAGTTGGGGGTTCTTTTCAAGAGAAATTATATTTAGGAGCTACACTTGGTATTCCAACTTTAGATTATACAGAAATTGCTAGTTATACAGAAAAAGAAACTTCAGACACTACAAGCAACCTAAGGCAATTAGATTACTCAGAAGAATTTACAGCTTATGGACATGGTTATAATTTGAAATTAGGTGCAATTTACCGTGTTTCAGAAACCTTTAAAGTAGGCGGAGCCATACACACTCCAACAGTTTATGCTATTGAAGAAGATTATTACACTGATATGATTACTCATTTTAAAGACAGTACATTGGATCAATCAATGGGATATGAAATGCCTTTTCAGTACAACTTAACAACACCATGGAAAGCTATTGTTAGCGCATCAACAATCTTTAATAACAATATATTAATTAGTGCTGACTATGAAATTCTTGATTACACTAAAGGTAAATTATACCCAGATTATGAATTTGAATACGGTAATAAAGCAATTAGTAAAATCTACCAAAAAACTGAAAATATAAAGATAGGAGCAGAGATGAATATTAAACCATTTATTTTAAGAGCTGGATATGCTAAACTAGGAAGTGCATTTGCAAATAAAGATTTTAGCAGAGAAAACTATAGCTATGGTTTAGGAATAAATAATGGCGGTTATTATTTTGACATCGCTTATGTTTTATCTCAAGGAGTAAATGAACACTTACTATATAGTGAAGAATATATTACGCCAACACCTTTAGTTAACACCAATCATAGTTTGATTTTTACTATAGGCTTCAGATACTAATCTGATATTCTTACCAAACCTGTTTTAGCTTTTTGATGAATTCCTCTCTCATAGTCAAAACCTGACATTGAAAGACACTTTTCAAAATAGATTGCCGCTTTATCCATTTCATTTTGCTTTTCATATATTAAGGCAATTTGCAAAGCTGACATAGGAGCATAATAATTAGAAGAATTCTTTACTTGATCAATAGACAATTGAAAATGCTCAATAATTTCTTTATCATCATAATCAAGTTTAGATTTGATACGCGCTAAACGATACCAATATTCATCATAGATTCCAATATAATCTTTTATTATCTTTACTGCAGAAAGTTCTAATAGTGCCTTTTCGTAGTACCCTCCATCATAAAGCAACCTTGTTTTTAACAATATAGAATGTGTTATATAGTTTTTATTTGCATCTTTCAATGCAACTTTATCTTCATCAATTGAAGTATTACCTTCAGTAATTACCTTCTCAAAATAATTATCATCTTCTTCTTGCAAAAAAGAAATCCAAGCTAATTTATGATAAGCAGATTTGATGTAATTAATACCATTAAAATCGCCTAAAAATACTTCAAATTGATGTTTAGCATTTTCATAATTCAACTGATACAAATAAGACATACCGTGCAAATAATTTAAATAATGAAAAGGGAAAGCTGACAAAGAACTTGGCTTATCTGCCAGTATTTTAAGTGTTAATTCATTCTCTCCTAAATTATGAGATAGCCGTGCTGCAGTAAAATTCAATAATATATTCTCTTTATATCCATCTCCTATCCTATCCAGATATTGCTGAGAAGTGGCATCATTTTCATTTAAGTTAATTTGCAAAAAAGAAAGCAAAAATAACACTTCATTCTCATATATTTTAAAATTCTTATCATTCAAAACTTCATCTAATTCGGAAAGACCAAGCGCTACACCCCCCTCTAAACCAGCCAGATTTAAAATCCAATGGAAGTGCTCAGGAACTGCACTAAGCAAAGCATGAATTAAACCTAAACCCTTTTTATTTAAAGTAAAGTCAGGGAATTTTTCTTGATTTTCTTCAAATAGCTTATATGCTTTAATAAACTCATAAGCAGCAGTTGAATATTGATCAAATTTTAAACGAGAAAAAGCCCATTGCAAATGAATTTCTGCTTGAGAATATAAATAGTAAGGAGAATCTTCATTTTTACTTTCAAGCAATTCCATTCTCACTTCCTTTTGCTGAATAGAATTATCAAAATAACTTTTCTCCTCACCTATAATAATGGTTAAGAAATCAATATAGTTTTGATGAAGTACAATAAAACCATTAGTGGAATTTTGAGATTTCTCATTAGCTAATAATTTTTTAGCAGAATCTAACTCCAAGTTCATAATATACGAGTATGATTGTTGCATATTCTCATTCATATCAAAAGAGGCAAAAGTATATTTGCTTAATAATAAAAATATGAAGATAAAAAATCTCATGGTATAAAAAAAAAGGGATTCCAAAAATATGAAATCCCTTTTATATAGTTCTAAATTTCACTAAGCCTCTTGCTCTTCAAAGATATTAGCATCAATCATAATTCTACCACAATGCTCACAAGCAATTACTTTTTTATGCATTTGAATATCTAACTGTCTTTGTGCTGGAATTTCACTAAAACATCCTCCACAAGCGTTTCTATCAACAGAAACAACAGCCATTCCGTTTGCTACTTTTGATCTGATTCTTTTATAGGCCCCAAGTAATCTATCATCAATTACTTTTTCTGCTTTTGAAGAATCAGCCATTAAAGCTTTTTCATCTTTTTCAGTTTCCTTAATAATTTCATCAAGTTCAACTTGTTTTATTTTTAATTCTTCTTCTCTTTCAGCAATTTGTTCTTTACATGCATTAATGATGACTGTTTTGTGTAAAATATCTGCATCATTCTGAATTTTCTTCTTTTCAGCAATCTGAATTTCTAAATTTTGGTATTCTACTTCTTTAGTTAATGAAGTAAACTCACGATTATTCTTGATGTTTTTTAATTGCTTTTCGTACTTTTCAATAGCGTCAGTTGCTAAAGCAATAGTGTTTTTATTAGCAGCAATATCATCAGTAATTGTAACTAATTCAGCATCAAATTTCTCTAATCTTGTATTTAAACCAGCAATTAAATCTGCTAAATCTTCAATCTCTAAAGGTAATTCACCTCTGATAATTCTAATTTTATCAACTTGCGTATCAATTACTTGTAATTGGTGTAACGCTTTTAATTTATCCTCTACTGAAGCAGTAGTTTTTTTTTTAGTTTTTGCCATTATAGGTACTTTATCGGATTAGTATTCACTTTTGATAATAGGACGGCAAATTTAGTAAAATTATTGGTAAGCAAATCATAAATCAAATCCTTTGTGAATTGCTCGCTTTCATAGTGCCCAATATCAGCGATAATTATATGATTTTCAGCATCAAAGAACTCATGGTATTTAAAATCAGCAGTAATAAAAACATCAGCTTTAGCAGCAATTGCATTGTTAAGCAAAAAACTACCACTACCTCCACAAACTGCAACTGTTTTTATTTCAGCTTTTACTATTGCAGTATGCCTCACACAATTTGTTCGCATACTGGATTTTAATTGCTTTAGAAAATCAGTAGAAATAATAGGAGTTTTTAATCTTCCTAAAATACCCGAACCAACTGAACTATTTTCCACCTCATTTTTAGGAGCTAAAACTTTGCAGTTTTCAAGCCCTAATTTATCAGCAATTTTAGTGCTTACACCATTATACACATTATCTAAGTTAGTATGTATGGCGTAAATAGCAATATCTTTTTTGATTGCTTTTATTACTGTGCGTTCAATATAGTTTTTTCCATTGATTTTTTTTAATCCTGAAAAAATAATAGGATGATGTGCCACAATAAGGTTACACCCTGTTGCTATTGCTTCATCAATTACATTTTCTATACAATCTAAAGTGATAAGAACACCCTTAATCTCAGCATTTTCATCACCTATAATTAGCCCACAATTATCATAATTTTCTTGATATTCCAATGGAGCATACTGTTCTAAAAAATTTGTTACTTCTCTTATTTTCATTTTTCAAAAATACAAAAACAAAGTCTATCCCTCAATTTCTAGTATCTTAAATCTAAATCTTATCTTTGCAAAAGATGAAATGGACTAATTTTAATATACAAACTTTTAAATCCCTTATTTACTTTCTATTAATCCCATCATCATTCATTTACGGCAGCATTATAGCCATTCGTAATTTATTATTCGACTATGGAATATTTAAAGCCGTAAGTCACAATATACCCATTATCTGTATAGGGAATTTATCAGTTGGAGGTACAGGCAAAACCCCACACACGCAGTACATTATTAATTTACTAAAGCCCGATTATAAAGTTGCTATCCTCAGCAGAGGATATGGCCGAAAAACAAGCAACTTACAAATTGTTGAAAGCACAAGCAAGCCATCGAAAGTAGGTGATGAGCCTTTACAGTTAAAACTAAACAATCCTGACTGCATAGTTGTAGTAGAAAAAAACAGGAATAATGGTGTGAAAAAAATCCTAAAAAATTTTCCTAAAGCAGAAGTCATACTTTTAGATGATGGCTACCAGCACAGATGGATAAAAGCAGGCTTTAATATTCTCATCACGCCTTACGCTTCCCCATACTATAAAGACTCCCTCATGCCAGTTGGTAATTTAAGAGAAAGTAATAAAGGAGCAGAAAGAGCAAATGCAATTGTTTTTAGTAAAACTCCTGAGAATATTAACCCAACTATAAAAAAGGGAATGCTAAAAAGGCTTCATCTTTTTACACATCAAAAAGCTTATTTCTCACACATTAACTACTGCATTTGGAGGTGCATAAGTACAAATAAGGAATTTACTTCAGATCAAAAATACAGCATTACTTTAGTAAGCGGAATAGCAAATCCAAAACCGCTAGTGAAGCAGTTAGAAAACAAAGGGCACACTATAAGTCAAATTACATTTAAAGATCATCATTCCTATACTGCTAATGATGCTCAAAAAATCTTAGCAAAATACAATGCTGATGAAAGTGCAAAAAAACTTATCTTGACCACCGAAAAAGATGCTACTAAATTAAGAGGATTATTAGCCCACTTTGAAGATGCAAATATCTATTATATCCCTATTGATATTGCATTTTCAGAACAAGAAATCTTTGACAGACAAATATTAAACTATGTTGCAAAAAATTAAAGAATCAGCTGAATTCTTACAAAACAAAACAAATAGCCAACCAAAAGTTGGTATCATTTTAGGTACAGGGCTTGGGGGTTTAGTTAATGAAATTGACATTAAACATTCTATTTCTTATAAAGACATTCCTAACTTTCCTCTTTCAACTGTAGAGGGACATAGTGGAAGATTAATTTTCGGAAATCTTGGAGGAAAAGAAGTAGTCGCTATGCAAGGACGATTTCATTTTTATGAGGGCTACGCTATTAATAAAGTTACTTTTCCTGTGCGAGTAATGAAACTTTTAGGAATAGAAAAACTAGTAGTATCTAATGCGAGTGGAGGCGTAAACCCAGATTATGAAGTAGGTGATTTAATGATTTTAAGTGATCATATCAATCTTATTGCTAATCCGTTAATTGGCGCAAATATTGCGGAACTTGGTCCAAGATTCCCTGATATGAGTGAACCTTATTGCAAGGATTTAATCAGTAAAGCAGAAAGCATTGCAAAGACAAATAATCTGCCTTTACAAAAAGGAGTTTATGTTGCGCTTACAGGTCCAACTTTAGAAACTCCAGCTGAATACAATCACATGAGAATTATTGGCGGAGATACTGTTGGAATGTCTACTGCACCTGAAGTAATTGTTGCTCGCCATATGAATATTCCTTGTTTTGCCATGTCCGTAATTACTGATCTAGGAGTTCCTGGTAAAATACAAAAGGTAACTCATGAAGAAATTCAAAAAGTATCAGAAGTAGCTGAACCAAAACTAACTCAAATTATTAAAGAACTAATCGAATCAATATAATGAATAAAATTATTTTAATAGTAACTATTGCTCTTATTGGCATCAGCTCAAATGCACAACAAACAGGAACGCTTTTATACAATTGGCAAGACACAACTTTAATGGGTTCTTGGGCTTACAACAATACTTATAACGAATGTTGGGGTCTTGAAGTAAACGGAAGTGAAATAGCAATTATAGGATCAACTGATGGTACGCATTTTTTTGATGTAACTGACCCTGCAAATGCAACACAAGTTGCTTATGTTGCAGGAACATACCAAGGTGGTGGCGTAATCCATAGAGATTACCATGATTTCCAAGGGTACTTATATGTAGTTTGTGATGAAGGAAGTTCTTCTACATTACAAATAATTGATATTTCAACTTTACCTGACTCAGTAACTACCGTTTATGACTCCAATGCGCTATTTACAAAATCACACAATATATATATTGACACTGCAACAGCAAAACTATATGCTTGTGCATCAAATACTGCTATGGATGTTTACGATTTGCATATACCAACTGCACCTATTTTAATTTATTCTTACAATGGTGTTGGGCATGTGCATGATGCATTTGTTAGAAATGATTCAGCTTATTTAAATTGTGGAAATGATGGTTTTAGAATTATGGATTTTTCAAATGTAAATACAATGGGAGATCAACCAACATTATTAGGTTCTTTAACTTCATATCCTGATGCTGGGTACAATCATTCTGGTTGGCTAAGTGATGATGGGGCAGTTTATGTAATGCAAGATGAAAACCATGGTTATGAGGTTAAAATATTAGATGTAAGCGATTTCAATAACATTTCCGTTTTATCTACATTCAGCTCAGGTGTTGATCCTCAATCAATGGCACACAATGGGATAATAAAAGGGGATAATTTATACATCCCCTATTACCACGATGGTTTAAGAGTTTTTGATATTTCTGATCCAACAAACCCAATTCAAACTTGGGAATATGACACTTACGCTCCATCAAGTCATGCTTCATACAAAGGAGCTTGGGGAGTTTACCCTTATTTATCATCGGGAAATATTATTGTTTCTGATATGCAAACAGGACTATATATTATTGATGTAACTAGTGGAACAGCTCATACAATTGAAAAAAATTTAAAACCTAGCATCTACCCTATTCCTGCAACAAATCATATTACAATTACGAATAATACTGCTAATAACTTTACACTTTACAATAGCCTAGGGGCAAAATTAATGGATGTTGCAATTAGTAAAAATCAAACTACTATTAAAAGAGGGAATTTAGCGAATGGTTTGTATTTTTACAGCCTTAATAAAGGAGGAGAACAAATAGAATCAGGAAGAGTATTATTCGAATAATGAGTTTAAGAGATAAATATGAAGTAGTGATTGGGCTTGAAGTCCATGCACAATTACTTACAAAAACAAAAGCATATTCTTCTGATGAGAATATTTATGGGGCTACACCCAATACAAAAACATCAGTAATTTCATTAGGCCACCCTGGAACTCTACCAAAATCAAACGCTAAAGTTATTGAATATGCTGTTCGTTTGGGTATAGCAGTTGGTTCAGATATCAGAAAAAGAAATGAATATGCTCGTAAAAATTACTTTTATGCTGATTTACCTAAAGGATATCAAATAACACAGGACACTACACCTATTTGTAATGGTGGGATAATCACTATTAAAGATGCAGATGGAAACCCTAAAGACATTAAAATCACTAGAATTCACATGGAGGAAGATGCTGGAAAATCTATTCATGATTTAGATCCTTTCCACACTTTAGTTGATTTAAATAGAGCAGGTGTACCTTTAGTTGAGGTTGTCTCTGAACCTGACGTTAGGTCATCAGATGAAGCCTATCAATACATAAATGAAGTTAGAAAATTAGTTCGTTACCTAGATATTTGTGATGGAAATATGGAGGAAGGATCATTAAGATGTGATGCAAATATTTCAGTAATGCTTAAAGGGGCTACAGAATTCGGAACTAAGGTTGAGGTAAAGAATATGAACTCAACAAGAAATGTAAAAAGAGCAATTGAATTTGAAATTGACAGACAAATTGAACTTTTAGATAAAGGAGGAACTATTGTACATGAAACAAGAAGTTTTAATTCTGCAAACAATACTACTATTTCCATGCGGCATAAAGAGGAGGCAAATGACTACAGATACTTCCCAGAACCAGATTTACAAGCCGTAATTGTAACTGAAGAATATATTGCTCAAGTTAAGAGTCAACTACCACCTTTACCTAAAGAACTATACAGTAAATTTACATCTGAATACGGTTTATCAGATTATGATACCAATATACTTATAGACGAAAAAGGAGTTGCATTATATTATAATGAGCTATGCTCACATACAAAAAACTTTAAATCAGCAGCCAATTTTGTTAATGGAAGTGTAAAATCTTACCTAAATGAAAATGCCATTTCAATATCAGAATTTAGCATTTCAACTAAACAATTAGCAACACTTATTAGACTAGTTGATGATGAAAGAATAAGTAACTCAGTTGCTACATCAAAAGTATTTCCTGCAATGTTAAGTAGCAATAAAACTGCTGAAGAAATTGCTACTGAAAATAATTGGGTGCAAGAAAGTGATAGTGATGCTTTAGGACAATATATTACTCAAGTAATTGCAAAATACCCAGAAAAAGTTGCGCAATATAAAGGAGGTAAAAAAAGGTTGATTGGTTTGTTTATGGGGGAAGTAATGAAGCTTTCAAATGGTCAAGCTGATCCTAAATTAGCAAACCAGTTACTAAAAACTGAACTAGAAAAATAATCTTGATTAAAGAAAATATATATTTTGCTTCTGACTTCCATTTAGGAAGCCCAAATCTAGAAGAAAGCCATAAGAGAGAGAAACTTATTGTAAGTTGGCTTACTTCAATTGAGAATGATGCAAAAGTAATTTACTTAGTTGGTGATATTTTTGATTTCTGGTTTGAATACAAAAAAGTAGTTCCGAAAGGATTTGTTCGTTTACTAGGGAAACTTGCAAACCTCACTGATAACGGAACAGAAATTCACCTTTTTGTAGGTAACCATGATTTATGGATGCTTGACTATCTTGAAGAAGAAATAGGAATTACTATTCATCATAATCCTATTGTAATTGAGCAACAAAATAAGAAGATTTTTATTGGGCATGGAGATGGCTTAGGTAGTGGGGATTATTTCTACAAACTATTAAAGCAAGTTTTTACATCTAAATTTTGTCAGTTTCTATTCGCTCGTTTACATCCTAACTTTAGTATAAGCTTAGCTCATACTTGGAGTAAAAGCAGCCGTAAATGCAATGAAGTACCATTTGCTTCAAAAGAGAAAGAATTGCTTTTTGGATATTGTGAGAAAATGCAAGAAAATAATCCTGTTGATTATTATGTGTTTGGACACAGACACATCCCTTTAGAGCTTAAGGTCGACGAAAAAGCAACGTACATTAACCTTGGAGAATGGATATCAAAAAATTCCTATGGAGTTCTGAAAGATGGAAAAATCAATCTAATAACTTATACCAAATAAAAAAGCCATCATTTCTGATGGCTTTTCTTTTATATTTATTTACTACTTACTTAAGAATTAACTTATCTGTAAGAATCGTATTCCCATTAGAATTAACTCTTACAAAGTAGATCCCTTTATCAAGATTAGTAAGATTTGCATCAATTGACTGGTACTTACTTACTACTACTCCACTATAAAGATCCATTACTTTTGATCCTAGTATATTGATTAAAGTAACCTCAATATTTACAGCCGCAAGATTCTCAATATCAATAACTGAATTTCCATTTGTTGGGTTAGGATAAACAGATAATTTTGAATTATTTTGATTTTGTGCAGTCATTAAAGCATCAGCTTCACCAATCATAATATTATCTAAATAAAAATTATTTGTATTTCCACTAATTACATATTCAAACTTAAAGCGAATATTATCATTTTTAAGTTGGCTTTTTGACATAATTGTATCATTCCAATCAGATGCATTAGGAACAAATCTAGTTGTATATAATCCTGAATTAGCAGCCAATAAAGCATTAATTGTTCCAAGTGATTTCCAGTCTTCACCACAATTATCAGAGTATGTAACAATTAGTTCATTAACTGGGAAAGTATTTGCAGCAGCACCTGACCATGAAAACTTAATTGCTGGATCATTTAAATCAGATAAGTTATAAGCATCTGAAATTATTTCTGTAGATCTTAATACTTCTCCTAATTCATCTGCATCTATCATAATAGAAGCATCACCATGAGATGCAACACCAGAATTCCATTTCCATTCTGTAAAATTACCAGCACTAAATTCCCAACCACTAGCAACATCAGTTGATTGATTAATAACCCAGTCTCCATCTAATTCAGAAGCATTTTCAAAACTATAAGAATAATAGCCAGCATTATTTGAAGATGAATTTGATCCTACAGTAATAAATTCTTCAACTGTAGTATTTGAAATACATGTATTTGAGAAATAAGCAATATATACAGTTTTCTCAACATTTCCTCTATAGAAAAGAGTATCCATAAAGTAAGCGTCATAAGCATCAGCAGAATACCAACCAAAATAATAAGTCAGTGTGTCATATTCCCATACCAAAGTAGCTGTATTTTGAGATCCAACCACTGAATCCATTATTAAAGTTGAAAAACAATTTGTTAATCTAGCAGAAGATACTGAATCTAATACATCACCTTTAGGTGTGTCAAAAATTAACATAAATGTATCAAGCCCATAATAAACAGAAGAATGCTCGCCTACCATGCTATCAATTGGGATATGTGCAAAATAAGATCCAATACTAAAAGAATCAACATCAAGATATAAATTAATATTTGTTGCATTGACAGCTTCTAATTCAGCCAGTGTACCCTGAGCTATTAATGTTGAAACTAGAGAGTCATAAGATGTTGCATTTGCAATATCTAAGTCAGCCAAAGAACTAGCTCTTGCTTCCGTCAATTCATTATATTCAACAGTCAATGTGACATCATAAGAACCTGCTGTAGTATATTCATGTGCAAGGAAATTCTCTCCTGAATTATCTGTATTTCCATCACCAAAATCCCATGTCATAGAATTCACATTACCAGTACCAAACATAGTTTTATTCCCTTTTAATAGAATTGATTCACCTGCACAAATTGAAGAAGATCCACCAATAACATTAAAAGTAGCCTCTTGTGTACAAGTAGGAGTCATATAGCCATCAGCTGTTCCGGTTAGGGCAATATTTTCATTAGACCACATATACTCTCTAAAACCTACACCTGAAGTTTGAGTTTCTTCATCATAATTTCCATTAAGAACTTCATTCATAACAGCATTTTGACCCTTAGTAAACATAGTTACATCTGCATCATTCGAATAATCCATATAGTTTACAAACATCTCGCCAGCAGGATTTAATGAATCAGCTATACAACCCCAAGCTCCAGTTTGACCTGCTGGTGGAGCCAACCCAACATGATATGGAAAATTATTCAAAGTAACTCCAAAATTAGGCTCTCTTGCTGGCGGAGTGTCTTTAACTCCATCATCACCACAAACTGCATCTCCCCAAACATGCCTTAGTCCTAACCAATGTCCACACTCATGAGTTAACGTACCTCCACTAACCATTTGAGAAGCTAATAAAACAACTCCATCAGTTGACATTGAACCGCTAAAAGGAAACTGGGCATAACCAAGAAGTGTATTCCCATCATCCTGTGGTGCAAACCTTTTAAGTGTCCAAATATTTAGATACTGATAAGAATTCCAATAACTTAATGATTTTACCGCATCTCTAGGAACTGGCTCATCAGTCAAAGTTGACCTAACTCTATTTATTCCAGTAGTAGGATTTCCGTTAGGATCCAGTTTCGCTAACCTAAACTCGACTTTTAAATCACCTCTAACAGCAGCAAAAATATCTGGTGTTTTATTTAAAAAGTTAGCGCCTTGCCCATTAATATTTGCATTTAAAATATCTAAAGCACCTTGAATTGAAGCATCAGAAATATTTTCACTTCCTAAATCATGAATAACATGAACAACAACAGGAATAACTCTGACGCCATTCTCTTCTTTAATTGTAGTCATTTGACTTAAAGCTTTTAAATGACTTTGCTGTAAATCTGTATTTTTACTTTCTATAGATTGGTAAAATTCTGGGAATTTATTTTTTTCATTTTCAAATGAACCTTCATAAGTTCCACACTTTTGAGCAAAGCTAAAGTTTGCTGACAATAATGCTCCTAAAAATAATGGTAAAATTTTATTTCTCATATCTAATGATTTGTTTGTTAAATTTAAGTTCACAAATATAAGCTTTAAAGCTAAACAAACAACAATAATTAGAAAAATACTTTTTACTAATGAATATGCTTTTCTGCATGATATGAAGAGCGAACTAAAGGGCCACTTTCAACATGCCTGAATCCTAAGGACTTTGCAATTTCTTTATATTTTTTAAATTGCTCTGGAGTAATATATTCTAAAACTGGTAAATGCTTTTTAGTAGGCTGAAGATATTGTCCAAGAGTTACAATTTGAACACCAACTTTACGTAAATCGCGCATAGTTTCAATAACTTCATCTTCAGTTTCACCAAGCCCCAACATAATGCCTGATTTAGTTTTAATACCCCCCTCATATAAGAACCTAAGCGTATCTAAACTTCTGTCATATTTAGCCTGAATTCTAACTTTTTTTGTTAGCCTTCTTACTGTCTCTACATTATGAGAAACAACTTCAGGAGCTACATTAATAATTGGCTGAATATCTTGCAACCTGCCTTTAAAATCAGGTATTAAAGTTTCCATTGTTGTGTAAGGATTTTCTTTACGAATCTCATTGATAGTTTCTACCCATATACTCGCTCCACCGTCTTTTAAGTCATCTCTATCAACTGATGTAATTACAGCATGTTTAACTTCCATTAATTTAACTGATCGAGCAACTTTTTTAGGTTCTAAAACATCAACAGCTAAAGGCCTGCCTGTCATAACATTACAAAAACCACATGACCTTGTACATATATTTCCTAATATCATAAAAGTTGCAGTACCTTCTCCCCAACACTCGCCCATATTAGGACAATTACCACTTTCACAAATCGTATGCAAATCATGAGATTTGGTAATGCCTCTTACATTCTTGTAAGCTTGCCCAGTTGGCAGCTTAACTTTTAACCATTTTGGTTTTTTCATCACTTTAGAAGTACTCAATATCAGAATTTAAGAGTTTGTGTTTACTTGATTACCTTGAACAACACCTGGACATGCTTTACGATTAACTACACAAGAACTTAGTAAAGTAATCGCAAAGACAATAAAAATAACTTTTTTCATTTTATAAATAGTTTGTTGCAAAAATACATTTTTAAGCAAGATTATCTATCTTTGAAATAAGAAAATGAAATTTACTAATTTACACCTAAATAATGATTGGATAGAATTTTTGCAAGATGAACTTGAGTCAGATTCATTTAAATTAATTCTAAAAAAAGTAGATTTAGAAAGGAAAAGATTTGTCATTTTTCCAAAAAATGAATTAGTTTTTTATTGCTTTAACAAGACACCTTTGTCAAAAGTTAAGGTTGTAATATTGGGACAAGACCCCTATCATGGAAAAAATCAAGCACACGGACTTTCTTTTTCTGTTCCTAATAGAATTAAAAATCCACCATCATTACGCAACATCTTTAAAGAAATAAAGTCTGATTTAGAAATTCCAATATCAGAAAATGGAGACTTAACAAGCTGGGCAAAGCAAGGAGTATTGCTTTTAAATGCTATTCTTACAGTAAGAGAAAAAGAGGCTGGTTCTCATCAGAAAATGGGATGGGAGAATTATACTAATGCTGTAATTTCAAAACTATCTTCAGAGAAAGAAGGGATTATATTTTTACTTTGGGGTGCATTTGCTCAGAAAAAAGCAGATTTAATCGACTCTAAAAGACATTATATTTTACAAACTAGCCACCCCTCTCCTTTTTCAGCATATAGAGGCTTTTTAGGATGCAAACATTTTTCTAAAACAAATGAGATACTCACAATAAATAATCAAAAACCAATTGACTGGAACTTATGCTCAGAGTCTTTAACTTTATTCTAATTTTAATTTTTTATAACACTACTTACTGCCAAGAAGATATAATACGGAAAGTAACAAATTATATTTCCACAGATTATTCTGAACTGCTTTTTGTCTCTATTGATAATCAGAAGATGTATCATATTAAAGAAGGTGCAATTGTAAAAAAATACATTATTTCATCATCAGAATATGGAACTGGAAGTGTAGACGGAAGCAATAAAACACCTCTTGGATTACATAAAGTAAAAGAAAAACATGGAGATAACATCCCTATTAATGGCAAAATGACAGGCAGAGTTTTTTATGGTGATATGGCTACCATATACACTGATAAAACAAAAAGCATAACTGATAATGTAACATCAAGAATTTTTTGGCTTGAAGGATTAGAACAAGGAAAAAATAAAGGAGAGGGAATTGATTCATACAAACGCTACATTTATATTCACGGCACATCAGAAGAAGGAAGATTAGGAACGCCAGCATCACACGGCTGTATAAGAATGAGAAATAAAGATGTAATTGACTTGTATAAAATCATAGAAGTTGATACTTTAGTCCTCATTTTATAATTCAAAAATTCACTTATGGAATACGCTTTTTACATCTTAATTATTGTCGGAATAGTAGCACTTTATTTAAGAAAATATTTAGTAACTGAAGATACTTCTGAGAAAGATAAAAAGAAGATTTCTGAATTAGAACAAACTATTTCAGCAAAAGAAGAAAACATTAAAAACCTACAAAATACCTCTGAAGTTTTAAATGCTAAAATGAATTCATTTGAGCAGATAAAAACTGAAAAAATACAAATTGAAGAAAGATTAAAACTAGTTGAGTTAGACAAAAATAATTTAAGAAATGAAAATACTAAACTAAAAAAAGAAGAAGAAAACAGAAATGAAACTCTCAGAAAATCAATTGAATCAACAAACACATTACAAGATAGTCTTAGAGCAGAAATTGCCAGAGTTAATGACGAGCGTGTTAAAAAAGAGCAGGTAAGATTAGAAAATATGAAACTCAAATGGGGAGAACACGAAAGGGATATTGAAAATCACATTAAAATTATCTGCAATAACCATGTTATTGAATATATCGGACAGGAAGATTTTCCTCATCCAAGAAACAAACCGGATAATTCTATTGAAATTATGGATCAACTAATTGTTTTTGATGCAAAAAGCCCAGCTAATGATGATTTAAGTAACTTTCCAAAATACATCAAATTACAAACTGAAAATCTAAAAAAATATGCAAAACATGATAATGTAAAAAAGGATTTATTTCTTGTAATTCCTTCTAACACACTTTCAGTAATTAACCAATTTACCTATAATATTGGTGACTACAATGTGTATATTATTACAAAAGATGCTTTGGAGCCAATAATCCTAAGCCTTAAAAAGATTGAAGAATACGAATTTGCAGATAAATTAAGTCCTGAAGAGCGAGATAATGTTTGTAGGATTATCGGAAAATTTGCCCATACTACCAAAAGAAGAATACAGATTGACCAGTTTTTTGCAGAAGAATTTTTGGACACACTTCAAAAAGCAAAACAATTACCCACAGATATCTTGGAAAGTGTTATTAAGTTTGAAAATGCTGAAAAATTAAACCCTCCTATGGAAAAAAGAAAGAAGCAAATCCTAACAAAGGACTTAAAAGAAAAGTCAGAAGAAATAAAAAAAGAAATTGAACTCAGAGATATACCTGAGATTACCACTCAAATTAAGTTTAAAGAAGATAATAATGCCTAACACTGAAGAAAAAAATTACATATTTGGAATTCGTTCCATAATTGAAGCAGTAAATGCTGGAAAAACAATTGACAAACTATTTATTCAAAAAGGATTGCATAACGATTTATTTACTGAACTCTGGAAATTAGTTCGTCTAAATAGAATAAATTACAAGCATGTTCCTTTAGAGAAAATTAATCGCTTGACAAGAAAAAATCATCAAGGGGTTTTTGCTTTTATATCACCTATTGATTTTCATAATATTGAAGATGTAGTTCCAAGCCTTTATGAACAAGGAAAAAACCCTTTAATTTTGGTGTTAGATAGAATTACAGATGTAAGAAACTTTGGAGCAATTGCCCGTACCGCAGAATGTGCTGGAGTAGATGCAATTATAATTCCTGAACAAAATGCTGCTGCTATTAATGCAGATGCAATCAAAACCTCAGCTGGTGCTTTGCATAAAATAACAGTTTGTCGTACTTGGAATTTGAAATTGGCCTTACAATTCATGAAAGAAAGTGGCATACAATTGGTTGGCTGTACTGAAAAAACACAAGACTTGATGTATAAGCCTGATTACACACCCCCTACTGCTATTATTTTGGGATCAGAAGAAGATGGTGTTTCTCCTGAATTTTTGAAAATATGTGATGCAAGAGCTAAAATTCCTTTGGCTGGAAAAATTGCTTCATTAAATGTTTCGGTTGCTACTGGTGTTATCTTATATGAAGTAATAAGGCAGAGAGGGTAATATATCCATTGACCATTTCAGAGAACATTGCCTTTCGTTTAAAGAAAAAAAGAAGAAATGCATAAAAAATTAAAAGAATAATTATGAGTTGGTTTGAAAACTGGTTTGATTCCACATATTACCATATCCTCTATAAAAATAGAGATGAAAAAGAAGCAGAAATTTTTATTGATAATTTAATACAGCACTTGCAAATCCTCAAAGGAAGCACCCTCATAGATATTGCTTGCGGAAAAGGAAGACATGCCACTTATTTTAATTCCTTGGGATTGGATGTTATCGGCTTAGACCTATCACCTAACAGCATAGCTGTTGCTACAAAAAATGAAAATGCAACATTGCAATTTGCAGTGCATGATATGCGTGAGGTGTTTCAAAAAAATAGCTTTGATATTGCAACTAACCTATTTACTTCTTTTGGTTATTTTGAAAAAGTGGAAGATGAGCAAAAAGCCATTAATGCTATGGCAAGCAATTTAAAATCAGAAGGAATTTTGATTATTGATTTTATGAATGTAAAAAAGGTAATTAAGAACTTAGTGCCTAAGGAACAAAAAACAATTGATAATATCGTATTCAACATAACACGGAAAGTAGAAAATGGACACATCATTAAAGATATTGAGATTATTGAGGGAGATAAAAAGCAATATTTTCAAGAGAAAGTAAAAGCACTAACTTTAACTGATTATTCTGAATTCATCACTACTGCAGGACTAAAAATATTTAATATCTTTGGAAACTATAAATTGGAAAATTTTAATGCGACTTTTTCTGATAGATTAATCTTAATTTGCAAGAAATGGATTTAACAACACTAGCACTATTATTTGCATCCGTAATTGCTGGAGCAATAATTGTTGAAATTTTCAACATTAGAAAAAGTAAGAATATCCAGTTGCTTTTAACTTTTAGTGGTGCATATCTTCTTGCTGTAAGTTTACTCCATTTACTTCCTGAACTTTTTGAGCACAACACATCAAAGCATATCGGCCTTTATATATTAAGTGGTTTTTTAATACAGATTTTATTAGAATATTTTTCGCAAGGCATAGAGCACGGGCATTTTCACAAAAGTAATACTATACCTTTCTCAGTGCTCATAAGTCTATGTCTGCACGCTTTACTAGAAGGAGTTCCTTTAGGAGGACATCTTCATCATCATGCACACAATGCCTTACTTACTGGAATTGTATTGCATAAAATGCCAGTAGCTATTGTTTTGATGACAATATTCCTTCAAAGTAATATAAGTAAAACAAGAGCATATTTCTATTTGTTGCTTTTTGCATTAATGTCTCCTCTTGGGGTTTTTGCAGGAAGTCTTTTTGCTGATTTAGCAAAATTTCATAATGAAATAATGGCAGTAGTTATAGGGATTTTTCTTCATATTTCTACAACAATATTATTTGAAAGCAGTGAAGGGCATAAATTCAATTCAAAAAAGATTTTTGCTATTTTGTTAGGGGCAGCTATTGCTTACTTAAGCCTTTAAAGTGAATCAAAAATACATCATAACTGGAGCTCCTGGAACAGGCAAAACTGCAATTATTGACACTCTCAAAAAAGAAGGTCATTCATGTGCTGAGGAAATTTCTAGGACAATAATAATCGAACAGATTGCAAATGGTGGAGATGCTCTGCCGTGGAAAAACTTAGCTGCTTTTTCTCAACAAGTAATCGCTCTTAGAAAATTACAACATACTAATGCACCACAAGGTAGGACTCATTTTTTTGACAGAGGTATTATTGATGTAATTGCCTACTTAAAACATGATAAGCTAGCGGTTAATAATGAAATCATGGAAATGGTAAAACAATTTCCTTACAATAAAACTGTTTTTTACACACCTATTTGGGCAGAAATCTATACAAATGACAATGAAAGAAAAGAAGATATTATCACTGCAAAAAACATAGAAAACGTTTTACTCACTACTTATCAGTCCTTTGGTTATAATTTAGTGGAAGTCCCTAAATTAACAGTTAATGAACGAATTGCCTTTATTCTATCTAAAATATAAGGTTTGTCCTTATTTTGTATTAGTTTTGCTCGAGTTTTAATAATCAAAAAATAAAAAATTATGTCAATATTAGTAGGTAAAAAAGCGCCATCATTTTCTGCATCAGCAGTAATAAAAGGTGGGCAAATAGTAGCAGATTATTCTTTAGATCAGTTTGTAGGGGAAAAGCCCGTATTATTCTTTTTCTATCCTATGGATTTTACTTTCGTATGTCCAACAGAATTATTTGCATTTCAAAATAAATTAGCTGAATTTGAAGCAAGAGGAGTAGAAGTAGTTGCTTGCTCAACAGATACAGAACAATCACATTGGGGATGGTTGCAAATGGATAAATCAGAAGGTGGTATTAAAGGAATTACTTATCCTTTAGTTGCTGATACTTCTAAAACAATATCAGCAAACTTTGGAGTATTAGCTGGAGATTATGAATTAGATGAAAATGACAACATGTGCGCTACAGGACCAATGATTGCTTACAGAGGACTTTTTTTAATTGATAAAAGTGGAATCGTACAACATCAAATCGTTAATAATTTCCCATTAGGAAGAAATGTTGATGAGGCATTAAGAATGGTTGACGCTTTACAACATTTTGAAGAAAATGGAGAAGTTTGTCCTGCAAACTGGAGTAAAGGTGATGACGCTATGAAAGGAACACATGAAAGTGTAGCTGATTATTTAGCTAAACACTAAGAATATTAAAATCTAAATTTTAAAACCCTACTCTTTTTGAGTGGGGTTTTTTATTTTTGCAATATGCAAGTTTCAAAAATTTTACTCAAATTTGTAATGAATATTTTCCCACCATTATTATTTAACAGAATAGTATTAAAGGAAATTTCTGATGATTTCTTGGAAATGAAAGTAGTATTAAGACGAGCTCTTTTTAATATGAATTTTCATAAAACTATTTTCGGGGGAAGCATCTTTTCAGCTTGTGACCCTTACTTTCCTACTATGTATTATCACATTTTTGCAAACAAAAAAAGGAAACTAATTATCTGGTTAAAATCTGCTGAAATACAATATTTACGACCTGCTGATTCATCATTAAAACTTCATTTTAAAATTACCGAGGAAGATATATTGTTAGCAGAAAAGACTTTAGATGAAAAAGGTAAATTTGAGATATGGCACAAAGTGGAAGCTATTAACAAAAAAGGCATTGTTTGCGCACAAGCAAAAATGCAAGTCTATTTAAGAGATAATAAAAAGAGAGAAGATTTAGGTTTTTAAACCTTGTGAATCAAAACAGTTGAATAAGCAGAAACTCCTTCTTCTCTACCAACAAAACTTAACTTTTCAGTTGTAGTAGCTTTTATTGAAACTAAATCAGCATCTACACTTATACAATCAGCAAGTACTTTTTGCATTTTAGGTATGTAAAGTCCTATTTTTGGAGTCTGCAAGCAAATTGTAGCATCAATATTTCCTAATTCATACCCATTTACTCTTATAAGTTTAATTACTTCTTTAAGCAACAACTTGCTATCTATTCCTTTGTATTTTGGATCAGTATCAGGGAAGTGTCTTCCAATATCCCCAAGATTTGCAGCTCCCAATAATGCATCACAAATGGTATGAATTAAAACATCAGCATCCGAATGGCCAAGTCCTCCTTTAGTATGAGGGATAATAATTCCACCAAGCCAAAAGTCTAACCCTTCTTTTAACTGATGTACATCAAAACCAAAACCGACTCTTATATTCATTTTAGTTAGCTTCTTCCATTGCACCGAAATTCCATATCATAGAAAATCTCATAGTATTTGCTAAAGGATTAGTAGCCCCAGCATCATTATTTGCATTTACTAAATAAGAAAAATCAAGTGTAAATGCACTATACTTAACACCTGAACCAAAAGTAAGAAACTTTCTTCCCCCTTTAGTAGCATGTTCAAAGAAATAACCAGCTCTTAAAGCAAACTGATTTGCGTACCAATACTCTGTTCCTATTGAATAATTAATCTCTCGTATTTCCTCACTAAAACCACCTGGGGCATCACCAAATGATTGGAATATTCCAGAAACTACACCAACATCAGAACTCTGACCTAATTTAATTTCTCCATCATCTGTAATAGGTGGAGTTGGCACTAGTAATTTATTTAAATCAAAGGCTAATGAGATTTTATTATACTCATCAATATCTGCTTCTACAGCTGAACCTAACCTCATATTAATAGGAATAAAATCTCTAATAGAAGTTTCAGTATAAGAAACCTTACTACCAATATTAGACACATTTAATCCAACTGTCAAATCCATGTCTTGCCCTCCAATTCTGACAGGCTTAGCATAATACCCAGCTAAATCAGCAGCAATTGATTGACCTGCAACTGTTTCAATACCACCTGCAGATTGCCCTCCAGTTAAATTAGAATAAATATATCTACCTGAAATTGCTAATGAGAATTTTCTTGATAACTTACGAGCATATGAAGTCCCTAATGCTAATTCGTGTGGCTTATATTGTCCAATAGTTGTGCCAAGTACATCTGTAAAAGTAATATCCCCTAATGAGAAATAACGCATTTCTAAACCAACTGCCTGATTATCATCTAACTTTCTATATCCTGCTAAATATGAGAGATTAATATCTGGAACTAAAGCTCTTAACCATGGAACATAAGACATAGAGGCTCCCATATCATCAGTAGTAAAAGCAAGTTTTGCAGGATTCCAATGCATAGAATTTGCATCAGGAGTAGTTGCAACTCCAACATCACCCATTGCACCAGCTTTAGAATCTGGAGATATCATTAAAAAAGGAACAGCAGTTGTAATTGTATTTAAACCACCAGTCAAGTCACTATAATCAATATCATTTGCTTGAGGAAAAGCAGAAAACATCATTAATGATGCACTTAAAATTCCAATTAGTTTTTTCATTTTAATAATTTAGTTTGCAAATATACTTTTTTTTATTGTGTGATTAAACGCATTTACTAAGGCATTAGTATAATTCTGATAGATTTTGATGTAAAATCTCCGTCATCTGAATAAACATCCAATTTTGCAATATACATACCTGGACTAATTTGCCCTCCATAATCATCTTTTCCATTCCAATTAATAGGACCAATTCTATAACCATTATCCGTATAATTTTCCTCAAATTGCTTTACTAAAACTCCAGTAATTGAATAAATTCTCAAGTCAACATCTAAGTTCTGATTTGGTTTATTATGCTGAAAATAAATATCAGTAGAAGAAGAAAATGGATTGGGATAAGTAATATAATCAGCAATTGTAAATTCATTTTCATCAGAAACAACAAATGAAATTGTAGCTTCTGAAGAGTTATTAAACACATCCCACACTTTTAAAGTAAGCGAATGTTCACCTTTCTCCATATTATAAAAAGGAAAACGAATAATACCTTCAGTATAATTATCTTTTTTAGCTTCATAAAAGTCATTAAGCACATAAGGATTTGAAGTATTCCCATCAAGAACAGCTGTAATATCGTGCCCGATTCCATTTCCAACAGTATTTATTCCACTCAAATCAAATATATCTGCTAACAAAACAGGATTCTCATCAGTTACCCCACCATCCTTAAAATTTCTAGTATTTATATAAAGGTTTAATTCTGCAGGATCATAATCATAAGTTATATTATCAGCATTACCTCCAATTACAAAATCATACTCACTGCCATTTGCATCTAAAGGATTTTGTTCATCATCATTAACTGCATAATATGAAATTTTTCCAGCTCCATAATTGTATGCAATATCCCTAGGAACAATAAAATTAAAAGAAAACTCTCCATCTTTAACTGTTGCAGCTCCTTTATATAAAATATTATTCTGATCACGATAAGGCATAGGGGTACAACTCTCTTGACCTAAAGTAGTTTTAATAATTTCCTTATCATATACTGTAGGATAAATTGTGCCGTTAAAATTTGTTAATAAACTGCCATTATCTCTAATTTCCCCATCAATACTAACTTCTCCTAAGGCTTTTAAAGTATCGGCAATAATTGTAGTTATTACATCATGTTTAGGATAAACCAGTCGAAGGGCGGGATCGCCTAAAAGTGTAAAATTTCTATTATTCAAGTTTGTACCACTCAACACTTTGGTTGTTTTAAATAAATCCCCCAACCTCAGAAACTTGCCATCTTTCTTTTTGAAAATATTCTGAATAAACTTTGTATTTAAGTTGTAGTTAGGTCCCACAAAAACCAAACGAGTTGTACTTAATAAAGCTATTGCTCCTCCATTTTCATTTAACAAAAGATATTCTCCCGCAGATTTTTCCTCAGGATTATCAAAACAGGAGAACTTACAAGTAGCCGTCATAAATAATGGTAGATTATCAATATTAAAACAGCTTTTAATTTGATCAACTTCTAATATTCTTTCTTGAGTCCATCCCAAAGGACCTCCATGCCCAGTATAATTAATAAGTAGAGCTCCTTTATCTATTTTGTTATTTATTGCACTTTGAGCAGCTGAACTTCTAGGACCTCCCGGGGTTGATTCCTGATAATAATTATCTAAATATATTTTCTGAATATTTATATCATCATAATTATCTGCCACATGATTTGCTAAACTATCAGCTTGCCACATATGTATATTTCCATCATTTGCATCACCATCATCAGCAATAAATGCCACATCATTACGCCAACTACCAAAAGAAGGTTTTTCATAATATCGTTCAACTTTATCAACTAGAACATTTGCTTCTTTAAGTGTAGCAACTGGAAATCTACCAATCCCAATATCTACCAAATCATTATTAAAAAGTCCCTCATCATCATCTAAAAGACCAAAATAATCATCAGTTACATAGGTTTGTGTTGGATGTGTTGAATTTGCTGACTGATAAGTTACTACAAAGTTTGTATTATTCTCTAATCTATTTTTAGGATCATATGAAGCATCTCCAAAAAGAAGTAGATATTTAAGAGCTGAATTTTCTTTATTATATTGTTGTTTTAAAAAATCACGAATTGCACTTACATCTTGCATTCCTGATGAAAACTCATTGTAAATTTGTTGAGGAGTTACAACAATTGAATTCATGTTATCCATCTCAAAATGAAAATCTGCTAAACGATTAGCTGCAAATAAAAAATCAGGATGAGAAATAATAACAAATTCAATATTATTAGAAATTCCATGCAAATCCTGATTGTTGACAGTTGAATGTAACATTGGAGTTAAATAAGCTGAAGGATTAAATGCTATGTACTCTTTAAAAGAGTTCAATGAATCATTAAAGGACACTAAACTACCACTTGAATTTGTTTGTAAAAACTTTACATTTGTAGGATTAGTAACATCCCAAACGTTCACTCCAATAGCATTCTGAATTACAAATTCCCCAATTTCATCAGATACACTTTCAACATCTCTAAAATTTAAATAATTACCAGTAAGTTTTAATTCTCTTCTTGCATTAATCTCAATATAATTCAACCATGCCTCTGCCCCACTATCAGCGGAAGTATACTCTAAATTCACATCTATATTTGTTGAATTAGAATTAAAAAGAGAATTATTTGATGCCTCTTTTGCATATTCTGTTGCATAAGTACTTACAACATTCGGTATATTTAAGGTGCTTAAAAAAGCTGAATTTGCACTTATTTTAAAGTTTGAAGATTGTAATGAGCGACCAACAACTGCAGTTTTAATATTCACAGATTCTGAAAAAATTAAATTAGGAAAGCTGAAAGAAAAATTCTGGCTATTGTCATATGAAAACCTTTCACCAAACCATTTTTTTCCAGATTGTATAATGTTTTCTAGCTCTTGCTCATGATATGAAAACGCATTATAATCTGTTATTATTCTTGTTGGATTCAGCAAGGTATTTTTTAATTCAACTCTCTTACCTTCACCCTGATTATCAACAGTTAAAAAGTAATATACCTTGTCCGAAAACAAATGAGTTGTATGCTCAAAAAGGTTGGAGGAAGTGTTAAGTTTCCAAATATTAGCAGACATACCATAAAACAAAATATAATCAGAACTCTCAAAAACACCATTATTGTTGGAGTCATAAATTTTTATAGCCATTTCTGGCAAATCATTATGCCTGAATTCTGAGTTTAAATGTGGTAACATTCCACCTCCTTTACCATATAGTTTTATTGCACTGATTTGAAGATCATTTACATCAATTCCTAAGTCTACAAAACTAGAGTAAGAAAGCTTATAAATTCCATTTTTTGTTGTTGAAATTTTATACCATTCTCCTTGAGCTAAAACAGAACTATTTTGAGCAAATAATCCTACACAAAAAACAGTAAAAAATAAAGCAATAAAAATTCTTTTTTTCATAAGTGCAAATCTATATATCCTTTTAAAAACAAAGCTATAACGCACAAAAAATGTATTTATTTTACAATTTTCTACTAGTAAAAGAGTATTTTAAATAATTTGTTTATTTTTGTGATATTGAAATTAAGAAAAAACAAATTTATGTTGAATAGATTTTCCAAAATATTTTTTGCAGTAACAGTTGCTATTTTTATGAGCAAAACCGCTAAAGCACAGGATCCTGCATTTAGTCAGTTTTACGCCAATCCACTATATTTAAATCCTGCTTTTGCTGGAAGCAACGATTGCCCTAGAGCAAATTTAAATTACAGAGATCAATGGCCTGGAATCGGAAGAACCTATATTACAACTTCTGCATCATTCGATCAACATATTAACTCAATTGGTGGTGGCTTAGGAATTTTAGTTGCTCAAGATAGAGCCGGTGCAGGGAACTTAAACACAACTCATTTAGCATTACAATATTCTTACAGATTAAAAGTAAATCATCAATTTGCTGTAAAAGCTGGCTTTGAAGCATCTTATAGAATGATTCAGTTAGATTGGAGTGATCTTACTTTTGGAGATATGATTGATGCTCAACAAGGGTTTGTTTACCCAACTCAGGAAGATATTGTTAATAACCCTACATCTAAAAGCTTCCCTGATTTCTCTGCAGGAATTTTAGGGTATTCTGAGAACATATTCTTTGGATTTGCTGCACATCACATGACTATGCCTAATCAAGGTTTTATAAGTGAAAGTGAGTTGCCAACGAAAATAACAGCACATGCAGGTGGAAATATTGTTGTGAATAAATATTCGCACAATGCATTTACAATTTCACCTAACTTTTTATACCAAAACCAATCTGAATTTCAACAATTCAATTATGGGATTTATGCTAAGAAAGGGCCTGTTGTTGGTGGCTTATGGGCAAGAAACAGCTTAAATAATTTTGACTCATTTATTTTAATGATGGGACTAATTCAAGAAACATTCAAGTTTGGCTACAGTTATGATATTACTGTAAGTAATTTAAAAAATAGCAACACACTAGGTGCTCATGAATTGTCATTTACCTTATTCATGCCTTGTCACACTAAAGGGAAATCGTTCAACACAATAAGTTGTCCGCAATTCTAGTTAACATAAAACAATAACAATCATATTAATAAAAAATGATGAAAACAAATAAATTAATTTTAGCACTAAGTATAATAATTCTTGCATCATGTTCTTCAAGAAAAGAATCATCAACTACAGGATGGGAATACAATAATACAAAGAATGGAGGTTACGAAACTAACGAGCGCTTTATTGAACAAGCTACAGGCCCTGGTTTAATGTTTGTAGAAGGAGGATCTTTCACTATGGGAAGAGTCGAGCAAGATGTAATGTATGAATGGGATAACATTCCAAGAAGACAAACTGTATCCTCTTTCTATATGGATGAAACTGAAGTAAGAAATATTGACTATTTAGAATACCTATTCTGGGTAAACAGAGTTTACGGAGCCTCTTACCCAGAAGTTTACAAGAAAACCTTACCTGACACTTTAGTTTGGAGAGATAAATTAGGATATAATGAACCTTTTGTAGAGCAATATTTAAGACATCCTGCATTCAAAAACTATCCTGTTGTTGGTGTGAGCTGGCAACAAGCAACTGACTATTGCGCATGGAGAACTGACAGAGTAAATGAGAGAATACTTATTGATAATGGTATATTACAAGAAGATATGGAACAAATGGATGATAATGTATTCACAACTCAATCTTACTTACAAGGACAGTATGAAGGAATTGTAAGAAGAAACCCAAGAAATCTTACTAATGAAAATTATGGTAGTGGAGAGAAAAGTAGAATTATCAAAATGGAAGATGGTCTTTTATTACCTTCTTACAGATTGCCTACTGAAGCTGAATGGGAATTTGCCGCACTTGGATATGTAGGAAATACTCAAGAAGAAAATACTGATGAAAGGAAATTATACCCTTGGAATGGTTCTTCATTAAGAAATGGAAGTACAAATAATCAAGGTGAGATAATGGCCAACTTCAAGAGAGGGAGAGGAGATAATATGGGGGTTGCAGGAAGCTTAAACGATAATGCTGATATTACTTCACCTGTTAGAGCTTACTGGCCAAATGATTACGGATTATACAATATGGCAGGTAATGTTGCTGAATGGGTAATGGATGTTTATAGGCCTATTATAGAGCAAACTACTACTGCAGACCACAGAAGTTTTAGAGGAAATGTTTACTTAACTCAAAAAACTGATGAGGATGGATTTTTGGAGGAAGTTGATAGTTTAGGTAGAGTACAAATGATACCTGTAGATGTTCAAGGAAATGCTTACAGAAGAAACTATAAGAAAGCTGACAATATCAATTACCTCAATGGAGATATTGAATCTCAAATGGGAATTGATTGGAATAATTTATTAGACGAAAAAATGGCAGTTGATACAGCAAGAGTTCAAATTGACAAATGGAATCAAACTGCATCTAAATACAAAGATAATGCTCCTGAAGGAAATAGTAATGAAATGTATGCTTATGGAGAATCTTCATTAATTACAGATAGAACAAGAGTATTTAAAGGTGGATCATGGAAAGATAGAGCTTATTGGTTAAATCCAGGAACAAGAAGATTTCTAGATCAAGATCAATCTACTGATGCAATAGGTTTTAGATGTGCAATGGATAGAGTTGGGTCTCCTGTTAGTAGAGACAAGAACAATCAAAGAAGAGGAGTTGATTACAATAAGAAACGAAAATAATTTCTAATAAAATAAAAAATAAAAAACCCCACTAAACATGGGGTTTTGTTTTATATAAAAATGACCACTAAAGATCTTTATAGAATTTTTCAGAAACACCCTAGCATATGTACGGACACAAGAAAAATTAAGAATGGAAGTTTATTCTTTGCATTAAAAGGCGAGAAATTCAATGGAAATAAATTTGCAGAAAAAGCAATTAAGAATGGTTGTAGTTTTGCAATTATTGATGAAAAAGAATATGAAAACAGTTCTAATACTATTTTAGTAGATGATGTTTTATTAACGCTTCAAAAGTTAGCAAAATTCCATAGAAAACAACTTAACATTCCAATAATTGGAATTACAGGCACGAATGGAAAAACAACTTCTAAAGAGTTAATTAATGCGGTTTTATCATCCGAAAAAAACTGTTACGCAACAAAAGGAAATCTAAATAATCATATTGGTGTTCCTTTAAGTCTTTTAGAAATATCAAATACACAAGAAATTGCAATTATTGAAATGGGTGCCAACCACCAAAAAGAAATTGAGTTTTTATGCTCTATTTCAAATCCGACTCATGGTGCAATAACAAACATTGGAGCTGCCCACCTTAAAGGTTTTGGAGACTTACAAGGAGTAGTTAATACAAAAAATGAACTCTACAAATATCTACATGAAAACCAAGGGATTGCATTTGTAAATTCTAATGATGAACTTTTACTTAACTTATCTAAAAATTTAGAAAGAATAACTTATGGTGAACAAGGAAAATTAAATGGAATAACAACAAAAAACATTCCATCAATAAATTTAGAATACAATAACATGTCTATTCAATCAAATCTGATAGGGGATTATCAATTTTACAATATTATGCTTGCCATATCTGTAGGAGAATTTTTTGGAATTTCAGACGACAACATCAGAGTTGCTATTAATGAATATGTACCTACAAATAATCGTTCTGAGGTAGTTAAAACGACAAGAAATACCTTAATTCTTGATGCTTATAACGCTAATCCTTCTAGCATGAAAGCAATGCTCACATCTTTTGCTAAACAAAATTACAAAAATAAAATTTGTATCCTAGGAGACATGTTAGAGTTAGGAATGTACTCAAAAAAAGAGCATCTTAAGATTATTAATCTTACAAGAGAATTAACCCTTGAGACAATCTTTATTGGAAAAGAATTTTCTCTTGTTTACAAAAATGCATTTATAAGCAGGAAAGAATTTGAAGGATTTCTTAAATCAAATCCTATTCAAAATAAAACTATACTTTTAAAAGGATCAAGAAGCATTGGGTTAGAAGAATTAAAAGTTTTGCTCTAAGCCTCAGCTAAAGCATCTTTAAAAAGTTTACTGAATATAAAGAAACACAAGGAAAGAAATCCTCCTAAAAAACCAATTAACAGACCAGCTAAAGTTTTGGATTTTTTATCTTCATCAAGAGGTAAAATTGGCTCATCAATAATATTGATAATTGGAGTTTGATTTAAAAGAGTAATCTTTGAAAGCTCAAGGTTTTTTACAATCTCCAGATACATTGCATTTAACACTTCTATCCTTCTCATTAACTGCAGCTCCTTCAACCGTCCAGATGCTTTCACAATTCTTTGGTTGATATCTTTAATTCTAGCAAAATCTTTCTCAGCTGTTTCTAGCTCTGAAAAAACAGAGTCTGCTCTATTTTGCAAAAAATCCAAAGTATTATTAGCTTGAGCAGTTTGATGAGTGATATACATTTTACTCATTTCTCCAATCAAAGATTCAACAAAACCTTTTGCAAATTCATCATTTAATGACAAGTAAGACAAAGTTATAATGTTAGATTCATCTGATTCTATCTCAACAATAAGTTTGTTTTCAATAATATCTTTCCAAATCCCACCACTAATACTATCATGAAAGAAAGTAGATTTATCATGAAATGAAACGCTATTAATATCATCATTTTTCAACCAAGATTCTTTAACTTTATTTAGCTCCAGATAATGCTCTATAAGTAAATCCTCTCTTCCATTAACTTTGATATTTTGTAACAGAGTATTTTCAATAACTCCCCTTGATTTTAAAAGTTCTAATATATTACTCTGACTGAAAGTAGTACTTGAGCCTCTACCTACATCAAAACCAAACTGAGACGCAATACCTGACATTGCTGCTAATGATCCCCCTCCTTTTTCTCCTTCAACAACAAAGGTAAGCTCTGCTTTATATTTTGTTTGAGTGTAAATTGCATTAAAAATTCCAATTATAAAGAATAAAAAAGAAAATCCAATAATGATAAATTTTTTCTTTAATAAATAGGTTTTATATTCTAATAATTTAATCAGAATATCTTTTAACTGTATGTCATCATTATACTGTTCCATTAGAATTGACCATTAACACGTTCTATTAATAAATACAATGACATAATTGCAGTGATTTTTGTTATAACACTTTCAATGTGTTTATTATAATCAACATCTTCTTTTTTCCTTCTTTTTACCTTATGTTCACTTACAACTTTAATAGTGGAACCAGGTTTTACTTTAGGGGAAATTGAAAATAACCCAAGATTTATTGATTTCTTTGAAACTCCATTTGCATGCACTACAATAGTACTTGACTTATTATTATCTTTAGAAAAACCTCCAGCAAAATTATTTACATAATAACTAGCTCTTCTGCCAAAAAATGGTGAGGAAATTGAAGTCCCATTAAGATTATTTAAATCACCAGTTATATGAACTAAATCTAGATGCTTTGGTATAATAATACTATCACCTTCTAATAAAACCAAATTATGTTTTGATTTGTTCGACATTGCTTCTTTCATATTAAAATAAACAACATCATAAAATAAGCTATCAATGTTAATGCTTTTAGATTTTAAAATTTCACGATTTAACAATTCCTTGTTATAAATATTAGAAAGTTCAACATCAGATAAAATAGAATCTAAAATAGCATCTGGTATATTTAGCTCGACTTCATCAGTTATCTGATTCAAAAACCTTCTATACATCTTTACCCCATCCAAATAAGCGTAATTCGTTAACCCTCCAGCTCTTTTAACTACTGATGAAATTTTTTCATCTTTTGATAATAAGGTATAAGTACCAGGGTATTTTACTTCTCCAGTTAAAACTACATTTTTCGCATCTTCAAAATCAGGATTTTCTCTAACAAAAATTTGATCGTACGGTTGTAATTCAAAATCCATAGCTTCAGTACTTAGAACTAAATCTTCACCTATAGAAATTGTTTTTACAACTGCTCTTCTTGGTTTTAATTTATTAGATGAAATATCATAATCCATGATTCTACTTACTTCTACTCTACTACCTTCTGCTTGATAAGTTAATCCTCCTGATTGTAACAAAACATCTTGCAAATTCATTCCAACTCCAAAATCAAATTCTCCACTACTTCTTACTGCTCCTAAAACAGATACAGAAAACTCATCATCAAAATCATCAATAGAAAGCACTCTTACAATATCATATTCTTTTAGATAGATATTATCCGTATGATTTTTATCTTTTAAAACTGATTCTAAATTTACTGATATATGTGTTTTTGTTCTATCCTCATTTAATCTAATAACATAAACTTTATCCAAGAAAGTTTTATCTGCAATACACTTAGATCTATTTAATAGATCTAATAATTTCTCACCCCTTATAAATTCATAATCACCTGCCACACCTATACTTCCTTTAATAGTGACAACATTTGATATTTTATTGGAAATAGTATTTACAATAATCTCATCTCCATTCTTAACAGTAGTAGATTTCGCATGATCATTATGAACATCATTTACTTTTATTGAATTATATTCAATACTCTTTAAAGTAACAACATCAGAAAAAGCATTAGTAGTATATCCACCAGCATACTTAATTAAGCTTGCAACAGACTCACCTGTTTTTGCTTCATAAGTATAAGGACGATTTACAGCACCACTGACCTCAATAATATGCTTTGCAGGGGGTACAAAAAGATAATCTCCATCTTGCATATAAATATCTTGTGATCTAGTTGGATTAAACAAGAACTGATAAACATCTAAAGAATCAACAGTTTTACCATCTCTTTTAATATATATATTACGGACTGTCCCTAACTGATTAGGCCCGTTTGCCGCAATCAATGCATTAAATGCAGTATTGATTGCGGGAATACTATATGATCCAGGATTGTAAACTTCTCCAACAATATTTACTGTAATCACTCTAGAATATGACAGTGTAACATCAATCTCAGAGTTTTTCATATCTAAGAAAGATCCAAACTTACTTTTTAACAGAGAACGCATTCTCTTAAAAGTAAGTCCTTTTACATAAATTCTACCATAAGAACTAGGTGTAATATAGCCTCTTTCATCCACCATTAAGTTTTCTGAAAACTCAGAATAACCCCAAACTGAAATAGATATTTCATCACCACTACCAACTTTATAATTCTCTGGAGCTTTTGCATCCAATGCTTTTTGATAAAATGATAACTCATTATTTCTAAAAACGTCTTGGCCATAAATTTTAGCTTTTGGATAAGTAGTAATATCAGTAACTAAAGTATCTCCAAAAGTTTCATAGAACTTAGACAGATTATCATCTACTCCAACTGCTTCTTTTCCATTTTTCGAATACTTACCAGTACTATTCTTAAAAGCTATTGCTTCTGCAATTTCTTCATCAGAAAGTCCCATTTGTTTAAGAACTTGCTCTGATGGAATATCAGATGGGCGCAGATCTTTCGGATTAGCATTAGAGGGTAAAAACTTCAAATAAGCTGGATTAATTTTTAATGTATCAATATCAATCTGAGCATTTACTTCAAGAACAAACAAAATTGAAAATGATAATAAGATAAGTTTTTTCATAATTTTTATTTTAAAATAGAACGAGAGATAATAATTCTTTGAATCTCAGAAGTTCCTTCATAAATTTGAGTGATTTTTGCATCACGCATTAATCGCTCTACATGATATTCTTTTACAAAGCCATAGCCACCATGTACCTGTACTGCCTCAACAGTAGTTTTCATAGCTGTTTCTGAAGCAAATACTTTTGCCATTGCTCCAATTTCATCATAATTCTTTCCTTTATCTTTCAGCCATGCTGCTTTTAAGCATAATAATCTAGCTGCTTCAATTTCAGTAGCCATATCTGCTAATTTGAAGGCAATTGTTTGGTGTTTAGAAATCTCTTTCCCAAATGCTTTTCTTTCCTTAGAATATTGTAAAGCTAATTCATACGCTCCTGATGCTATACCTAATGCCTGTGCGGCAATTCCAATTCTTCCACCTGATAAAGTTTTCATTGCGAATGTAAAGCCAAAACCATCTGCACCAATTCTATTTTCTTTTGGAATTTTTACATCCGTAAACATTAATGAATGAGTATCAGAACCTCTTATTCCAAGTTTATTTTCTTTTTGTCCTACAACAAAACCATCCATTCCTTTCTCAACAATAAAGGCATTTATTCCCCTGTGACCTTTTTCTACATCAGTTTGAGCAATTACTAAATAAACAGTTGCTGAATTACCATTTGTAATCCAGTTTTTTGTTCCGTTTAATAAATAATGATCTCCTTTATCAATTGCTGTTGTTTGCTGTGATGTAGCATCCGAACCGGCTTCTGGCTCAGAAAGGCAAAATGCACCAATAATTTTACCGGTCGCTAAAGGTTTTAAATATTTTTCTTTTTGCTCTTCAGTACCGAAAGTTTCAAGTCCCCAACAAACTAATGAATTATTAACTGACATTACAACTGAACATGAGGCATCTACTTTTGAAATTTCTTCCATTGCTAAAACATAAGAAACTGTATCCATTGCTGAACCACCATATTTTGGATCAACCATCATTCCTAAGAAACCTAATTCTCCAAGCTCCTTAATTTGCTCTGCTGGAAAAGTTTGATTTTCATCTCTTTCAATAACTCCTGGTAACAACTTTGTTTGTGCAAATTCTCTTGCCGCATCTCTCACAGCAATTTGCTCTTCTGTCAATTCAAAATTCATTCTTTTGCTTTTTAAAAAATTCATGCAAAAATACATTTTTTAAACTACTTTTGAAAATTGATGATTGAGAATGTGGAATATAGAGTTTTAGGAGTGATGTCAGGAACATCACTAGATGGAGTAGATTTAACAATTTGCACTTTTACTAAAACTAATAAATGGGCATTTGAAATAATTAAATCTGAAACAGTAAAATACTCAAATTTATGGAAAAAAACTTTAGCTGAATTGCATCTTGCAAATGAAGAAGAAATCACACAAATTAATAAAGATTACGGAAGATTTTTAGGAGAAATAATCAACTTATTTTTGTCAAGTGAAAAAGTAGATTTTATTGCAAGTCATGGTCATACAATTTTTCATGAACCTGAAAATAAATATACTCTACAGATTGGTTGTGGAAAAACTATTTCTAAAAAAACTGAAACTACAACAATCAATGATTTTAGAAGTTTAGACATCTCCCTCAATGGACAAGGTGCTCCTTTAGTTCCTATTGGAGATTTACACCTTTTTTCTGATTTTAAATACTGTATCAATCTTGGAGGGTTTGCTAACATTTCAATTAAAGAAGGAAACAATAGCATTAAAGCATTTGATATTTGCCCTGTAAATATTGTGATGAATAAAATAAGTCAAAAATTAGGCATTGAATTTGATGACAGAGGGAAAATTGCAGAAAGTGGAAAACTAATACCTGAGCTATTAATCAAATGCAATAACATATACTTTTATAAAAAGGATTCCCCTAAATCCTTATCAAGAGAATGGGTTGAAAAATTTATCAACCCCTTACTTTTAGAAGATTATAAATCCGAAGATATTCTACATACTTTTTGCGAACATATTGCAATGCAAATTGGTGTTTTTTTGAAAGATAAATCAGCATTATTTACAGGAGGTGGGGTTTTTAACACTTATTTAATGAGCCGAATTCAACACTATTCAACATCAGAAATTATTACTCCAAGTAAACATATAATCAATTTTAAGGAAGCTTTAATCTTTGGGTTTTTAGGAGTTTTAAGATTAAGAAATGAAGTAAATTGTCTAAAATCAGTCACTGGAGCAAAATATGATAATTGCGGAGGAATCATTTACAAATATTAGCATTAAAAATCTAACATATCTTATCAATTATCTGATGTCTTATTGATACATTTGCAAAAAATTTAATCGCTATATAATGGAAGAGTTACTAAAGAAATTTGAAGATAAAAAACCAGAAGTAGTTTTTGAATGGCAAGATGCTGAAACTGATGCTGAAGGATGGATAGTGATCAACTCATTAAGAGGTGGTGCTGCTGCTGGGGGGACAAGAATGAGAGTAGGTGTAACAAAAGATGAAGTTTTGGCACTTGCAAAAACTATGGAGGTAAAATTCACAGTTGCCGGACCTCCAATTGGTGGTGGTAAATCAGGAATTAATTTTGACCCTAGAGATCCAAGAAAAAAAGAAGTTTTACAAAGATGGTATGCTGCAGTTAAACCACTATTAAAAACATATTATGGGACGGGTGGAGATATGAATGTTGATGAAGTTCATGAAGTAATGCCAATGTGTAAAAATGAAGGTATATTATTTCCTCTTGAAGGAATTGTAAGAGGACATCACAAAAAAGATGAGGAAGGCACAATGAAAATCATCAATCAATTATCAGAAGGAGTGCCATTAATTGTAAGAGATGAAAAACTTACTCCTAACCCAAATAAAGATTACTCAGTTGGAGATTTAATCACTGGATATGGAGTTTCAGAAGCAATTCTGCACTACTACAATATTTATGGAGGAGAAGTTAAAGGGAAAAGAGTAATAATACAAGGATGGGGAAATGTTGCGGGAGCAGCTGCTTATTATTTAGCTCAAGCTGGCGCTATCATTGTTGGAATTATTGATAAAGTAGGTGGTGTTGTTAATCCTGATGGTTATACTCTTAATGAAATAAAATCATTGTTAGAAGATCGTTCTTCTAACTTTTTAGAAGCTAACAACATGATTTCATTTGAAGAAGCAAATAAAAAAATATGGAGTATTGGAGCTGAAATTTTTGTACCAGCTGCAGCATCAAGGTTATTATCTCAAAGCCAATTAGACCAACTGGTTGAAAATGGTTTGGAAGTAATTTCAGCAGGAGCAAATGTACCTTTTGCTGATAAAGAAATTTTCTTTGGCCCTATTTCAAAAAGTGCTGACGCAACAGTAAGTGTACTGCCTGACTTTATTGCAAATTGTGGAATGGCTAGGGTTTTTGCTTACCTAATGAAGGATGAAATTGAAATGACTGATAAAGCAATTTTCGCGGACACTTCAGAGTGTATTAAAAACGCATTAATAAAATCATACGCCATTAATAATAGTAAAACGCACATTTCAAAAACAGCTTTTGAAATTGCACTAAAAGAACTAGTCTAACTAAAATTAAATTATGGAAACAGAATTTTTGCAAATAGAATTTTTAAGTAATACTTTGCTTGATTATTCTTGGTTTATTGGAGCTATACTTATAGGTTTACTTTTCAAAAAGCTCATCTCAAAATATTTAAGTAATTTACTTTTTAAAATTGTAGGAAAAAAAGGGGCGGAAGTAGGAGTTGATAAATTTGATGCCCTACTGACCAAGCCAATTGGATTGTTCATAATGCTTTCTATTATTTACTTAGGAAGTTCACACATCAACTACCCTGAAGTTTGGAGTTTAGCTCCAGAAAATGAATTGGGATTAAAAATACTAATCAAAAAAGGGTTTTCTCTTATATATGTTTATTCTATTTTTTGGATATTCTTAAAAGTCATAGATTTTATAGGATTGATTCTGAATAAAAGAGCAGAAGCCACCGAAAACAAAATGGATGATCAACTAATTCCTTTTATTATTGAGATTGCAAAAATTATCACTTATATATTTGCATTAGTAATTGTAATGGGTAATGTTTTTGAAGTAGATATTACAGCCCTAGCGGCAGGTTTAGGGATTGGAGGTATTGCTTTAGCTATGGCATCTAAAGAAAGTTTAGAAAATTTGCTAGGCTCTTTCACTATATTTTTTGACCAACCTTTTACTGTAGGCGATACAGTTACTGTTGGAACGGTTACAGGTACTGTGGAAAAAGTAGGATTTAGAAGTACAAGAATCAGAACTTTTGACAAAAGCTTAGTGACTGTTCCTAACAAAAAAATGATTGATGCAGAGCTGGATAATTTAGGAATGCGACCTGTAAGAAGAGTTAAGTTCAATATTGGTTTGACTTACGAAACTGCTCCTGAACAAATAAAATTAATTGTAACTGACATTCAAGCAATGATTAATCAACATCCAAAAACAAATCAAGAAGGAAAGGTACGCTTCCAAGAATTTGGATCAAGCTCTTTAGATATCTTGGTTATGTACTTTGTTGACAGCCCAAAATGGAATGATTTAATTGATGTAAAGGAAGATGTTAATTATAAAATAATGGAAATTGTAAAGAAACACAATAGTGATTTTGCTTTCCCAAGTACAACAGTATATTTACAAAAATAACTTTAAAATAAAAAACTAACAAAAATTTATGATTATTACACTTATGATTATTGTATTCGTTTTAGGATACATGGCAATTGCTTTAGAGCATACAATTAAAGTTGACAAAGCAGCTTCCGCACTTATTATTGGAGGATTAGGATGGGCACTTTATGCATTCTCCGGAGTTGACGCACATCATATAAATGAACATTTATCACACCATTTGGTGGATATTGCTGAAATTTTATTCTTCCTTATGGGAGCAATGACTATTGTAGAATTAATTGATGCTCATGAGGGCTTCTCAATTATTACTAACAAAATTACAACTAACAAAAGGGTAGCTTTATTGTGGATTTTAAGTATTATAACTTTCTTCTTTTCTGCTGCTTTAGACAATTTAACAACAGCAATTGTTATGGCTGCTTTACTTACCAAACTGATTAAAGATAAAGAAGATTTGTGGATGTTTGCAGGAATGGTAATACTATCCGCTAATGCAGGTGGAGCCTGGTCGCCTATAGGTGATATAACTACTATTATGCTTTGGATTGGCGGGCAAGTAACAGCTGCTAATATCATTATATCAGTATTTTTACCGTCTGTAGTATGTGCGCTAGTCCCTTTAATTTATTTAACCTTCCGCTTAAAAGGAGAAATTACTCGTCCTATTAGAGTAGAAAGAAAAGAACATTATCTAGACCCTACTACACCTTTCGAAAGAAATTTAATTTTTTACATGGGTGTAGCTGGTTTATTATTTGTTCCCATTTTCAAAACGGTTACTAATTTACCTCCTTATGTGGGAATATTGCTGTCTTTAGGTGTGCTTTGGTTAGTTACTGAGATATTACATAGAAGTAAGAATCATGAACAAAAATCAGCATTATCTGTCATTGGAGTACTTAAAAAAGTAGATGTTCCTACTATCTTTTTCTTTTTAGGCATTCTATTAGCGGTAGCAAGTTTACAATCAGCAGGACAATTGGATATTGTAGCTACTTTCCTAGATAAAACTTTTAATGGTGATATTTATATCATCAATATAATAATTGGTTTATTATCTTCAATAGTTGACAATGTTCCTCTAGTAGCAGGAGCCATGGGAATGTATGAAATTACACCAATAGGTGACTTTGCTGTTGATGGGAAATTCTGGGAGTTTTTAGCTTACTGTGCAGGAACGGGAGGTTCAGTTTTAATTATTGGATCAGCTGCAGGAGTTGCTGTTATGGGAATCCTGAAAATTGACTTTATTTGGTACATAAAAAACATTTCTTTGCTCGCACTTATGGGCTATTTAGCGGGTGCAGCTACTTATTTCTTTATGCAATAAAAAATAAATTTATCGTTTAATCTAAAACACTTTACATGAGTCTCTTATTACAAATACAAACCGTTCCTGATAGCTTAACAAATCCTGAGATTACAGAAAAAAAACTTTCAGTGGTTGATTTAATTACTTCAGGAGGAATTGGAGGAAATCTAGTAATGGGAGCATTAGGAATCCTATCTATTTTTGCTATTTACATTTTGATTGAACGCTTTTCTGCTATTAAAAAAGCAAGTAAGGAAGATGAGAATTTCCTAAAAAGCATCCAGAATTTTGTTGAAGCAAAGGATATTGAAGCAGCAAAAACATTATGCAGAAATACCGATAGTTCTATTTCAAGAATGATTGAAAAAGGAGTGAATCGTATCAACAAACCTATGACAGATATTTCGGCTGCTATTGAAAACCAAGGCAAGTTAGAGGTTTTTAAAATGGAAAATAACTTAGCTAACTTAGCAACTATTTCAGGTGCTGCACCTATGATAGGGTTCTTAGGAACTGTAATTGGTATGATTGTTGCATTTCATGAAATGGCAAGTGCAGGAGGAAATATTGATGTTGAAATGCTAAGTAAGGGAATATACACTGCCATGACAACCACAGTAGCTGGTTTAATTGTTGGGATTATCGCCTTTATTGCATACAATTATTTAGTATCCAAAGTAGATAAAGTAGTATTTATGTTAGAAGCAAAAACAACTGATTTTTTAGATCTTTTACACCATAACGAATAATGGCATTAAGAAGCAGAAATAAAGTAACGCCAAACTTTAACATGTCCTCAATGACGGATATTGTTTTCCTATTGCTTATCTTTTTTATGCTAACCTCTACCCTAGTTAGCCCTAATGCCTTAAAGCTTTTATTACCAAGTAGTAAAGCCAAAACTCTTGAAAAACAAACCATCTCAATTTCAATAACAAAAGATATTCAGTTCTATATTAACGAGAACCCTGTATTAGAAAATACAATTGAACAGGAATTAAAATTAATCATAAATAATGAACAGGAACCTGCGATTATTTTACATACTGATAAATCAGTAGCAATTGAACATGTTGTGAAAGTTATGGATATTGCTTATAGGAATAAATACAAGATTGTATTAGCCACAACACCTCATTAAAATGACTTCTTCAGAGAAGAAAAACAAAAGAAAAGGCATCATTGGAACAATACTGTTCCATACATTACTCTTAGTTGCTTTTCTTTTTATGGGGTTAACTTACCAAGATCCGCCACCTGTTGAGGAAGGAATAAGCATCAACTTTGGGTTTTCTGCTGAAGGATTAGGAGAAATTGAAGCTGAAAGCACTGAAGAAATTACTGAAATTGTAGAGGAAGAGATTATTGAAGAGCAAATAGAAAGTAATGAGGAAATCATTACACAAAATACAGTTGAAAATCCATCAGTAGAAAAAACTGAAAAGAAAGAAAAAGTAGTAAATAAAGAAGAGCCTAAGAAAGAGGTAATTGAAGAAAAGAAACCTGAAGTAAATAAGAAAGCACTCTATACTGGGAAAAAGAATAAAGAAACCTCTTCAGAGGGAGATACTGGTGGTGATGGAAATCAAGGTATAATTGATGGTGATCCAAACTCAGAAGTATATGAAGGTGGTGGTATTGGAGAAGATGGAACTGCATACAAGCTTGGAGGAAGAAAAGTTGAATTTAAAGCAGAACCAATTTACAACACTCAAGTTGAAGGAACAGTTGTTGTTTTAATAACAGTTGATAGATTAGGGAATGTAATCAATGCTATTACTGGAGCTAAAGGTTCAACAACTCTGAACAAACAGCTATTACAAAGAGCAAAAGCAGCCGCACTTAAAACTAAGTTTGACAGTAAAAAGAGTGCGCCAAATAATCAACAAGGAAAAATCATCTATAATTTCCGTTTAAACTAATGAATTATCAAGAAACGCTTGATTATCTTTTTAGTAAACTTCCAATGTATCAAAGACAGGGTGTTGCAGCTTATAAAGCAGATATTGGTAACATAGTAGCTGCTTCAAAATACTTAAGAAATCCTCACACCCAATTTAAAAGCATCCATATTGCAGGCACTAATGGAAAAGGCTCTACAGCTCACATGCTAACTTCTGTACTTCAAGAAGCAGGATATAAAGTCGGATTATACACTTCTCCTCATCTTAAGGATTTCAGGGAGAGAATTAAGATTAATGGGGAGAAAATTTCTGAAAATTCTGTAATAAAATTTGTAGATCAGCATAAAATAGCATTCGAAAATATATGCATATCCTTTTTTGAATTTACAGTCGCTATGGCATTTGATTATTTTGCTAAAGAAAAAGTAGATATTGCAATTATTGAAACAGGTTTAGGAGGGAGGTTGGATAGTACTAATATTATCAAACCAGAACTTTCTATCATTACAAATATTGGAATTGACCATACTAACTTATTAGGTAATACAATTGAAAAAATTGCAGCCGAAAAAGCAGGAATCATAAAAGAGAATACGCCTATAATTATTGGAAGAAAACAAAAAGAAACAAATACTATTTTCCAAAATATTGCGAAAGAAAAAAATGCACATTTAATTTATACCAACCCTCAACAGAACTATGTAACTGATTTAAAAGGAGAATATCAAAAGGAGAATATCAATACTACAATAGCAGCCATAGAACAACTGCTGGAACAAGGTTGGGTAATAAATAGGAGCAATATTGAGCAAGGATTATTAAAAACAATAACCAACACTCAACTATTAGGAAGGTGGCAAACCCTTAGTAAAAGCCCAGATATTATTTGCGACACTGGACACAATGAGGATGGTATAAAACAAATCAGTAAACAATTAAAAAACACAAAATTCGAGCAACTCCACTTTGTGTTTGGCACAGTTAACGACAAAAATTTAGACAGTATTCTATCACATCTTCCCAAAAATGCATGTTATTATTTTTGCCAAGCCGATATTGTAAGGGCAATGAATGCACAAGAGTTAAAAAATAAAGCAAAGGCATTTAATCTTAATGGAGATGCTTTTACTAGTGTGAAACAAGCACTTGATAATGCAAAGGGATGTGCTAATAAAGATGATTTAATCTTTATTGGAGGAAGTACATTTATAGTGGCTGAAGTCCTTTAAATTAATTTAAAAAAACTTGCTTGTGATAAGAAATGGTCTATATTTGCAAACCAATTTAAGGGCGATTAACTCAGTTGGTTCAGAGTGCCTCCTTTACACGGAGGAAGTCGGGGGTTCGAGTCCCTCATTGCCCACCAAAGCGGAATCCATCTCATTATGAGTTAAGATTCCGCTTTTTTTATTCTCATAAATACCTGTAGTTCTTTTAGTTAGCTCGAATAATAAATTAACTTCAGGGGTTCGAACTCTCTGTTTTTCCTTTTCAAAAGTTGTTCCTTTTGGAAAGACAAATTGTTGAAGCTCACTTTTTTGTTCATAAG